>Ga0265293_10000569_pt1 | contig 86892 bp, 57 predicted proteins | sample Munlanlewell138R_FD_192505 | JGI IMG/M metagenome (GOLD analysis project Ga0265293, IMG submission 192505) | Leachate microbial communities from a municipal landfill in Southern Ontario, Canada - Leachate well 138R | ecosystem: Engineered > Solid waste > Landfill > Unclassified | place: Canada... | reverse complement strand
GCTGTATCAAGGGTTTGTGATAATAAGCGATAAAAATTGTCAGTTGGTACCAAGCTGTCAATGCTTACTTGATACAACATTTTTGGTTGAATATCCTTACGTCCCTGCATGCATCAAAGATAAAAAATGAAATTTTCAAGGCAAAATATACAACACTGACAATCAATTAATTATGCACACTTATTGCACTTTTGTTAATACATGCATAATTGATTTATATTTGCCTAATGAAGTTATGGGTGTGGTTGTGCAACAGGCACAGCCGTTTGGCGCAAGTGGGGGTTCAGTGCTTCGTTTGAACATTTGTGCTAAATTTGAGTTTTTGGCTTTGTAGGAAGTTTAGTGATAAAAATCCCCACCATTGCAAAGCAAATAAACTTCTTTCAATCCCTTTAAAGAGTTCAATAATGCGCTCATCAGGTGCGCAACAAATAAAACGGGTTACAATGTGAAATTGTAACCCGTTTTTGTTTACAAATCAAAAGGGGCTTAAAGCCCCTTTTTCCATCATAAAAAATAAATATTATTCAAAGAAACTTCCATAAGCGAGAGTATATCCACCTTCTTTCGGATTAATACACATTACAGGAATTCTTTGACTTTGATTAACAATCTGTTGAGCATACGAACCTATAATAAGTTCAGAGAACCCAACCTCTTGTTGTGTCATAATCATAATCAGATCCGCATCAATTCTATTAGCATACTGCAAAGTTTCTCGTGCAAAACTGTCGGGATAATTCTCTTCATCTAAGCCTTTTACAACATACTTCACATTATTTTTTGCTAAAATATCTTGGACACTATTCACACTCGCAAATAGTTTAGAGCGGGTGAACTCATCCTTAACATTTTCAAAAATAACATGGATAGTAGAATTAAATTTCTTTGCTAAATGTATTGCCCAAGTAACCTTCTGACGAGTTTCATAAGTAGTATCAATCGGAAGCACAATCTTTTCATAGCCATTTCCGATAGGTTTCTCTTTTACCACTACAACGGGTTGTTCGCTATATCTAATCACACGAGAAGCATTAGAACCAATAATTTGTTCCATACCTGCTGCACCATTAGACCCCATCACAATACTATCGTAATTACCTTCATTTGCAATTCTAACGATTGTCTTATGTACTCGACCTTCTTCAACTAATTTATTGATTTCTATATGTTCATTTGTTCGGATTTCTTCAATTGTCTTATCCAATTTACTTTCAATGGCTTCTCTAACCAATCCTTCTTTCAAAGTATTGGCACCAAAAATAGATTCCAAAAAATTGTCTTCAACAATATGTAGCAAAGTAATTTTGTTGTTGTATAGTTTAGCAATTTTAACTGCATGTGCCAGCGCATTCGCAGCAATTTCTGAGAAATCGTAGGGAACCAGAATCGTGTTGTTATTTTCTATTGTATTTGACATAGTTTTTAATAATTAATTATTCATAATCAGGCGTTTAACGGCTTTGCCATTATTTCAGCCATTTTAGCACCAATTTCAGCAGGAGATTTTACTACATGGATTCCACATTCCGCCATAATTCTCATTTTTGCTTCAGCGGTATCGTCTTTCCCTCCCACAATAGCACCGGCATGTCCCATTCTGCGACCGGGAGGTGCTGTTTGTCCTGCAATAAAGCCAACAACAGGTTTTGTTCCATTTTCCTTAATCCATCTGGCAGCTTCTGCTTCCATGCTGCCTCCTATCTCTCCTATCATAACAATACCTGCAGTATCAGGGTCTTTCATAAATAATTCAACGGCTTGTTTAGTAGAAGTTCCAATGATTGGATCTCCTCCAATTCCAATTGCAGTTGAAATACCTAAACCCGATTTTACAATCTGATCTGCTGCTTCATAAGTGAGTGTACCCGATTTGGAAACTATTCCAATATTGCCCTTTTTAAAAACAAAGCCTGGCATAATTCCTACTTTTGCCTCTTCAGAAGTAATTACGCCCGGACAATTAGGTCCAATTAAAGTACAATTTCTGTCTTTAATATAGGCGGCAACTTGAATCATATCTTTTGTTGGAATTCCTTCAGTAATACATACTATAACTTTAATGCCTGCATCCGCAGCTTCCATCACAGCATCTGCTGCAAAGGGAGGTGGAACAAAAATAATGGATACGTTTGCATTTGTAGCTTTGACCGCATCGGCAACAGTATTGAAAATCGGTTTGTCAAGATGTGTTTGACCGCCTTTTCCCGGAGTAACTCCACCTACCACATTACTTCCATACTCAATCATCTGAGAAGCATGGAAAGTTCCTTCTTTACCTGTAAAGCCTTGCACTATAATGCGGGAATTTTTATTTACTAATACACTCATTTAAAATATATTTTGAACTTTTATAAACGTGTTGCAAAGGTATAAAATCCACAAGTAAAAAAAAACTAATTTTGAAGCCCGATGAAAAACTTTGATGACTACAAGACACTAATCGAGCAGTCTATAAATATATTAGGAATCGACCCTATGCAAAGTCGTTGCAGCGAGCCGGGACAATGGCTTTTATACAATGGCGACACAGAAATCTATGTAGATTTATGGGAACAAAAAGAGATGACGGGTTGGCAATATTTTCAGCCTGATGGCTATACCTTAAACATTTTTCAAGTTCTATCTCCAGTATGCTATTTACCTGAAGACGAACATTTGCAAAAACAATTATACGAAGAGATCTTAGAAAACAATCTCAACCTATTATTTGCTTCTTTTACAATTAATAAAAGTGAGAATATGTTAGCAATAAAGTTTAGAAGGATTTGTAATTCGCTCAAACAAGAGGACATAATTGAAGCCATAGAAAGTGTTGGGTATTATTCAGAAACTACTAAAGATATCTTGGAAGAAAGATTCGGACTCCATCGCATCACAAAGCCTTCTGAATAATTTCAGAAAAAAAAATAATAGTAAGACAACCTTTTGCACAGAACTGTCATCTAAAGAGTTGAGTAAAAGTGCAAACCCGAGTAATGACAAGGAATGTTACCAGCGGAAGAAGAAAAAGATTTGGTGTTGAAATGCTTGAAAGGGGATGCTGTTTCTCAAAAAAAGTTATTTGATATATATTCGGCAAAAATGTTTGCGGTGTGTATGCGTTATGCCTCGGACTCTGATATGGCAAAAGACTTTCTGCAAGAAGGTTTTATAAGAGTATTTCAAAAACTCGAACAATTCAGATTCGAAGGTTCATTTGAAGGCTGGTTAAGAAGAATCTTTGTTACTACAGCCCTCGAATTTTGCAGAAAACAAGTCAAATCTATTGAGGATTCAGGTATTGACAACTATGAAAACATAGGCTTTGATACTAAAATTATTGAAAAACTCAATGTTCAAGACTTACTCAAACTGATTAGCAGCTTGCCGACCGGATACAGAACAGTATTCAACTTGTATGTGATAGAAGGATATTCTCATCAAGAGATAGCAAAAGAATTGAATATCTCAGAAAATACCTCTAAAACACAGTTACGCAAAGCAAGATTAGTTCTGATGTCCAAAATAAAAAAAGATAAATAAAGATGGATGGCAACCAACATTTAGAACAACAATTTGACGCATTATTTAAGCAAACCTTAAACAATGTAGAGATACCTGCACCTGAAGGTGTGTGGAATCAAATTGCTCAATCAGTTACCTCACCGGTCTCCACATCCACTCTCGAGCCAATGGGTTCTTCAGGCAGTGGTTTGATTTCAGGACTTTCCACTATCGGTAAAATTATAGTCTTGTCATCTGTAGCTGCCATAATCGGAAGTGCCGTTTATTTTCTTAACAGTGCTGAACAATCTGAATCCATTTCAACACCCGTCACAGCATCAAAAACTCAAGAGCAAACTCCTGTTGAATATGACGAAAACACCATTAGTGTCAATCAGGAATCTGCAACAACTTCCAAACCAGCTCAGGAAAGTACAATTAGCCCTACCAAAGCTGATGCTGATGCCAATACTATTCACAAGAATACACTAACCGAAGTTCCTTCAAAAGCAGAACATAAAAACCTTCCGGTTGAAGAAACTCCAAAAACAGAACAGTTGAAAAACACGCATATAGAACCAAGCCAAAACATCAATGTATTAAGTATTGAAAAATCTAAAACATTAATTTCAGATACCGTATTATGTTTTGCTGAGGCACTAAAACCAACCCAAATTTTTGGCAACAGAATTATTTCAAATATTCAAATATTTGAAGGAGAGCGACAGATAACTGTTTCACCAATGTCTGTAAAAAACAAATGGCTTATTGCCAGAGCAAATACACGCAATGGAGACAAGATTGAACGTAGGTTTATGATTGCACAAAACACTCCATCAATCGAAATATCAAATGCAGGAAAAGAAGGTGTATTATGCGATATACTGAATTGGAATTCACTTTCTAACGTTGATTGGTTTATAAATAATGAATTAATTAATGAGGATGTTAAACAGATTGTTTATTATCGCAACATGGAATCTACTTCCACAAACACGGCTTTACTTTCCTTACACTCAACTGACCACAATGGTTGTACCGCAACATATACAGAAGATATTAGTAGATATTTCTATTCAAACCAAGACATTATGATTCCTACAGTAATCACTCCTAATAATGATGGTTTGAATGACAAATGGATAATCAATATTGAGGGAGCTATTTTATTCAATGTAAAAGTTGTAGGACCTTCAAACACAATCATTTTCCAAACAAACAACTTAAAAACACAATGGGATGGCAATGATATGAATGGCAATGCTGTTCCAGCAGGTTCATATATTTATCAATTAAATTATCAGCTACCAAATCAATCTATTAAGACACAAACCGGAATTATTCAAATAATTCGCAATTAAATTTTACGAAATGAAATCAAAAATTACCAATATGAAATACCTAAAATTCAAATTAACGCAATGGCTATTTATTGCCGTGTTAACATTATGGGCTAATCAGAATGTGAATGCACAATGTATTCCCCCAAGCATTTTGAGCTCCTCATTATGCGCAAACTCCCCCATTCAGTTTAAATTAGAAGCTGTAGGGGCAACAAACGTTGTATGGGATTTTGCAGGCACGAAGGATCTGTCGGGCAACCCTACGCCAACCTATTCCTTTAATTCACCAGGCACTTATGATGTTACATTGACATACACAGATGCATCCGGTAAAACTTGCACACAGACAATTAAAGTAACAATATTGCCTCCTCCTACAATGGATGTGGATATTATCACACCAAAGGTACAATGTTTTGCAGGTAATAAATTTACAGTTGTTGATAAGAGCAAAGCAGCTTCCGGTTCTTTTATTAAAAGAGTAAAATATGTAGCAGCAGGTTTACAGGTAGAGGAATTCAATCCAACAATGCCTTTTAGTTTTGACTTTAGCACTGCTGACCCTGGAGGAAATTATTATAGTGTTGATATTGAAATTGAAGACGCAAATGGCTGTATTGTTGTGAAAAGATTGCAAAATGTAGTAGAAGTAAAACCCTCTTTAGGTCTTAACTTTACATCAGATAAACCCAAAGGTTGCGACTCTACATTAATGACAATTATCAACAATTCAACTATTCCAATTACAGGAGTTTATAAATTCATGTGGGATTTTGGAGATGGCACATACGACTCCACAACATGGGGACCCAGTGTTAAACACATGTTTTATTTAGAGGGTCCAAATCAAGGAGCTTTCAAAACCTGCCTTACTGTAACTGACACAACAGGTTGTACTGAAACTTTTTGTTTTGATGGTTCGGCTGTTAACTTACTTGTGCATGGGGAAATTGTTCCGGACAGAGATTCTATTTGCATGGCAGACAATCCGATTAATTTCACACTAGTCCCCGGAATCCCTACAGGAGCAACCGGCTTCGTATGGGAGTTTGGCGACCCTGATTCAGGACCGATGAACTTTGACAATAAAAATCCACTTACTACTAAACATGCATTCTCAAAAGCAGGACCTTTCTTAGTTAGATATAGATATACACACCCTATTTGCGGAAACAGAGATATTTTTAAACAAGTCCAATTAATAGGACCTGCTTCATCAATACCCGGACCTAAAATTCCAATTGATGAACGTTATCAGTGCGAAGCTAAAAAACCTGTGCATTTCCCTAATGAATCAGGATTTTTCCATAATGATAGAAAATTCTTTAATGACCAAAGAGGTTACTACGATGATACACTTCAAATGTGGATTTATCACTTCGATAGTACTTCATTAAAATTAGTCCCTGAAAAAGACTCATTACCAAATAGAGGAAAAGATTGTGTGTTTAGAATATGGGATTTTGATGATGACTATGCGCCAAAGTGTACTACCAACACAGTTGCCGGAATTAATGTTGGTGTCAACTGTAAATGGTCATTGGATTCTTTACCTGTCCATACATACACAGACTGGGATTCAATCTATTATGATTCATTTTATTTAACAAACACCCCATTTTCTAAAACAATAATTGTAACAGGAGGTCCTACGCCCGGTTGTCATCAAATAAGTGTTGATACTAATGATGCTGCTGAACATCGGAGATTGTTTTATTTAGAAATTCCTCGATGTTATAATGTGAAATTATATCATAAAGACACCTGTCATGCACTGGCGTGTGAGAGCCAAGCTACCACGCAGATTTCCATTATGAAACCACGCGCATCCGGTGTAAGAAAAGAAGGACGATATTGCTTTGGCGGACCACCTAACTATGGCATTACCTTTAACTTAGACCCAGGAACTCAACCCGGATGTACCTCAAGTGAAGCATATATTAACCCTGATACATCATTAGGGAATAATTGGATTCCGTTCTTACCGGGCGGGCAAACAGGAACCTATCAAAGCCCCAGTCCTATTATGCCATATCCTATGTCAGGCCCTTATCCAAACAAACTCTTTATTGCATACCCTAATGCCGGTTCAATTAAGGATAGTTTGAGTGGGTATGCAGACGTTGGAATAATCATCGGAAATGGACAACCACCAAACATGTGCTACGATACAGTTTATTATGATTCATTCATTAAATTCCCTGTTATTGATCCGGCTGTTGAGATATTGGTTCCTGCTCAACCTTTAGCCGGTTACACGAATGTTTATAAAGTATGTAAGGGAGACTCTTTGGTAATGAAAGTAAAGAAAGGAAACTTGACAGTTCCTTATGATGCTGACCAAATTTCATATACCTTTACACGTTATGCCCCAAGTGATGTAGAAGAAGGTGGAAGATTTCCTTTCTATTCTTATCAAGTATTAGAAAACTACGAGTGGTTTGTACCTCAAAACGGGGGAACCTACCTAGAGAATTTTCTTAATAGAGAAGTATTGCGAACTTATGGTGGCACAACTCAAAGCTTAAAGAAAGAACGTTTCTCAATTGGTACTGTTCAGCAATGGAAAGCAGAAGCGGACGTTTCTCAAATATTTGATATTTTAGAACCCGCTTTTGATGCATTAGGGTTTAAACTTGCAGAACTATCAAACGAAGAAATTGCACAAATATTCGAACTTGAATGTATTGACACTACCGGTCTAGGCGATAGAATCATCTGGTATATCACACCCACACAGAGAACTTCAACTCATTTCCGTGATACATCCATTTTCGGCTTAGATCAATATAACAATGCACCTGCAGACTATCCGAACAATGCATACACATTCATTGCTGAAGAGAATGGTATATTTAACCTTATTTTCCAAATCAGATCTCGAATTGGAGGATGTCTTGTGCAGAGTGGTTATAGGGTTATTGTTGGATTCTATAATAAATTAGAAGTTACCGACTCTATTATCTGTAAAGAAACCGAGATTGAAGGCACGCCATACTTCCGATATTTCCATATTGACCCTGATAATAATGTTCCTTCTCCTTGCGGAATGCCGGTATGGATGGATTGTATAGATTACTGGGGAACGAGGGAAAGTCAAGCAGGTCAACCTAAAATTGAAGGATTCACAAAATGGGATTGGTCAAAAGGCGATGATAACCCCGGAGATCCTAACACTATTTTTGCACCCAATAATTCAGGCACAAACCCTTATGGTACATTCAGTTATAGTCCTGTCATTCTTGGAGGAAACGGCCCTAATAAAATTTATTACCTTGACTCAGGAATTTATACAATGAGGTTAGCAGCCAGTGACAGTACCGGTTGCCAAGATACGCTATACCAAAACATCTATGTAACTCGCTTATTCTCTAATTTTGGATTTAAAGATACATTAAATGCCTGCATAAACATTGTTACCTTCTTTGATTCAACAATTTTGGTTGACCCATGTCCACAAAAATTAGGTTACGATTGTGACGAAATCATAGAATGGTATATAGACTGGGGGGATGGAAAACAGCCTGATTTGTTTAACAGACAAACCTACCCTCCATATTTAGGCTTTAATATTGGACATAATTACACAAGAGCCGGTACATTTGAAGTATTCTTTAGATTAAAAACCAAGCTCGGTTGTGAAGACTCTATCAGAAAGACCTTTATTATTGCCGGTCCAATTCCTGATTTTACAACAGATATTCAAGAAATCTGTTCAGGGGATTCTATTGTATTCTATAACAAGAGCGAACGTATTACACCTCACTCAGAATGGGTATGGAGATTTGGAGACAATACTACTTTGTCTGAAAAGGCACCAAATCAGCTAGATTCCTTTAAACGTGCATACACATTCTTTGGATTAGGTGATACTACCTATTATGCTTATCTCACAATGTTTGACTCTGTAGCTGGCAGATTCTGCGGATTTACTTATCCTGATACAATAGACAATAGCCAACCTAAATATGGCATTAAAGTAATTGGTAAGAGTCCTGTAGAATTAACTGCCGATAAAGACACAATCTGTCCTGGAGACATTGTAACTTTTAAAGTTACCGGAGATCCGGATTATATAAATTACCATTGGAATTTTGATGCTGCAAAAGGTTTTAGTGATACGCTTACTCGACCTGATTCAGTTATACAAAAGCAATTCTTTGGGGTAGGAACATTTATGATAACAGTAGATGGAATTATGGATCCAAATATTCTTAAATGCCCAGCATCAGACACTATTCTGGTTTACGTTGATTCAGTTATTGCTGATTTTGAGATTGATTCAACTAAATCACCTAATTTCTGCTTCAAAAACACATCTTATAATTCAACAAAAAATCGTTGGGGATTCTACCACACTACAGACATCACTCAGAGTGGAGAGCCATTTAAGGAAGTAATTGAAACTAACGATGAAAAAGTATGCAACAATTACGTTGATTCACTTGGCGTATGGTATGTATGTCTAATTGTTGAGAATCCGGGAGGCTGTATTGACACCGTTTGTAAGGAGATTTCATTCTTCCGAAAAATTCAAGTGCCGAACGTGTTTACACCTGCAGCAGATGGCAAAGGCGGAGATGGATTGAATGACGTGTTTGATATTCCAATTAACGGTCATGATTTATATGAATTAACAATTCGCAATCGTTGGGGTGATATAGTTTTCAAATCAGATAATGCCGATTTTGATTGGAATGGTACAGTAAACAATACTGGTGCAATATGCCCTGATGGTCAATATATCTATCAATTGAAATACAGATTTAAAGGCATGGAAGAAGATGATGTAAGCGGTATTGTTGTTCTCATAAGAGAAAAACATTAAACACAATCTAAAACACGATAAAAAAGGGCTTCAGTAGAAGCCCTTTTTTTATTCACATGAATTCATAAATGCGTTTATTAAATGTATTTTTGCCCGAATGGAAAGAGTCGTAAGCGGAATACGTCCAACAGGCCAATTACACATAGGGAACTACTTTGGTGCAGTTTCTAATTTTCTGAAAATGCAGGATGCTTATCAATGTTATTTCTTTATTGCAGACTATCATTCTCTCACTACACATCCAACACCTACAGACTTACACCAATCAGTCAAACGTGTTCTTGCAGAATATCTTGCACTTGGATTGAACCCTGAAAAATCGGTTATTTATCTTCAAAGTGATTTACCGGAAGTAACAGAGTTGTATTTATACTTAAACATGAATGCTTATAAAGGCGAACTCGAACGTGTGAGCACTTTCAAAGAAAAAGCAAAAACACAACCTGATAATATTAACGCAGGGTTACTCACCTACCCTACATTAATGGCAGCCGACATATTAATTCATAAAGCAAATAAAGTTCCTGTAGGCAAGGACCAAGAACAACATATTGAGATGACACGCACATTTGCAAATAGATTTAACAGACTTTATCATTGCGAATACTTTACAGAACCCCAAGCATTCTCTTTTGGAAACAAATTAGTGAAAGTACCTGGTTTAACCGGCACAGGTAAGATGAGTAAATCTGCCGGAGAATCAGATTGTATCTATATGGGTGAAGAAGCAAGTGTTTTAAGAAAAAAAATTATGCGTGCTGTTACAGACTCTGGACCTACAGAACCTAATGCTGTGATTTCTGAACCTATTGCAAACATTTTTAGTTTAATGGAGTTAGTTTCAGACAAGACAATTCTTGAACAATATAGGAATGCATATAATGATTGCACCATCCGTTACGGAGATCTCAAAAAACAACTTGCCGATGATATGGAGAATTTTATAGCTCCATATAGAGAAAAAATCACAGACACATTAGCAGATAACAAATATTTATCTCGAGTAGCTCAAGATGGTGCAGAGCGCGCTAGAGAAAGTGCATCTAAAACCATAAAAGAAATTCGTGAAATTATTGGAATTAAGAAATTTTATTGAAATTTGACTCGTCATATAAAAAGAAATGAAAGGAAACAACATGCACATAGCCATTGCAGGAAATATAGGTTCAGGCAAAACAACTTTAGCTAAACTATTAGCAAAACATTACAATTGGGACGAACAATTAGAAGACTTGCAAGACAATCCATATATCAATGACTTTTATGAAGATATGCAACGCTGGAGCTTTAACCTTCAGGTGTATTTTCTCAATGCCAGGTTTAATAGTATCAAGAAGATTCGTTCAAACTCCAACAGTGTAATTCAAGACAGAACCATCTATGAAGATGCTTATATTTTTGCACCGAACTTACACGCAATGGGTTTGATGAGTACAAGAGATTTTGAAACCTATATTGCTCTATTTCAATCTCTCAACACCATGATTCAAGCTCCTGACTTACTGATTTATTTACGTGCATCAATTCCAGCATTGGTAAGACAAATCCAACAAAGAGGAAGAGATTATGAAGATTCAATTCGCTTAGACTATTTAAAAAGGCTAAACGAAAGATATGAAGCATGGATTTCAACCTACAACTTAGGGAACATTGTAATTATAGATATTGATGAATTGGATTTCATCAACTCTCCTGAAGCAACCAACCAGGTTATTACAAAGATTGAAACTGCTCTAAATGGTTTATTCTAAAAGAATATCTTTCTTAATAATATAACCGCCAATAATACCAATAGCATAATGGCGAAAAAAAGGTAAATCTTAAATTTATTTTCAGTTAATTTTCCCATTTATCCAATAATTAAATGTGTCTTAGGGTAATGGATAGTATTAGGTTTGGCTTTAGAACTTAATGCAAATGCCAGCGTTAATACACCTACCCTGCCTCCAAACATAGCAAAACTTAAAATCACTTTACCAACATCACTCATACTAGAGGTTATTCCCATCGACAATCCGGTATTTGTAAATGCTGAAACAGCTTCAAAAGTGAGTTTCAAGAAAGGGATGTCGGGATCTGAAAAACTCAATGCGGTGATGACCAACAGGATATAATTCCCAGAGAAAACAATGATTGCAAATGCCTTATAAATAAGTTCATTAGATACACTCCTTCCGCCCAATATGGCTTCCTTTTTCCCTGAAATAGTACCCAAAATAGCTACAAATGCTACAACAAAAGTGCTAGTCTTGATTCCCCCTGCTAAAGAAGATGAACCTCCACCTATAAACATCAAAAACATGCACAATAATATTAAAGACTGTGGGACCAGCGCTAAATCTACAGAACCCATACCTGTTGTTCTTAATCCAGCTGATTGAAAGAAAGAAATTGAAAGTTTTTCAATTGTATTCTCTTGATAAAAGCTCCCATTGATATAAAGAAAAAAGAAAAACAAACACCCAATGATGAGTAATATTAAGGATGAATAAAGTGAAATCTTAGTCCCTAATTCCCAACCTTTCCAAGTAAGTCGTACTCTTTCTCGCAGTCTTCTAATTGAAAACACATCAATCAATGCAGGGAATCCTAAGCCTCCAAAAATCATTAAACCTCCCATAACATACTGCCATAAATACATTCGATTTATGATTTCGTTTTTGGTTGCATCTGGAAATAATGAAAAACCCGCATTACAAAAGGCAGAACCTACATGAAAAATAGTGTAATATAATTTTTGTCCAAAAGATTCAAAAGGATAATCTCCCCAAGACAATAAGACTGCAGCAACTCCAACTAGTTCCAATCCAAAGAATAAGAAAAGCATTCTCTTAATAAAAGAAAAACTACTGTTCAAAGAATCCATATTAAATAACTCATTCATCAATACTTGTTGTTTAATTCCAATGCCCTTCTTGATATAAGTCGCAAAAAACGAAGCAAAAGTCAACAAGCCAACACCTCCCATTTGAATTAGAAGCAGTAGTATAATTTGTCCTTTTATATTAAAAAAGGTTCCAATTTCTATAGTGGAAAGACCTGTGATACATACCGCACTTGTTGAAACAAATAATGCATCAAAGAAATCAAGAAATGTGTTTTGATTATTAAACCCCGGTAACATTAACAAGCCTGTACCTGCACTAATAACAAAGACAAACGACAATAAAAAGAGGATGGCAGGTTTAATAGTACTTGAAACAACAAAATTCAACGACTTGACAAACTCAATTAAAGCCAATAACAACAAAAAGAAAAGCAAGAAGAACTCGTAATACTTCCTATCGTTTCCCATGATACTTGCAAACTTCTGAAGGTGAGAAGTTGAAAAGCCAAAATAGCTTATTCCACCTAAAGCAATTAAACAGAATATCAAAGTTTCAAACAAATGTGCACGGATGAATGTAATCTTTTTGCGCTCTATTGACATTCTAAACAAAAAATTGAATGCATAAATAAAATAGAAAGCCCTGATGGTTGGAATCCAAAGTTCAGAAGTCTTACCTTCAAAGTTGAATCCATACCTCGCAATCATAAGTCCGAATACAACAAATGAAATGAGGTTAATAATCACCCTATTCCATCTAAGGATGATACTATTATGTTCAAAAAACCAGATTCTACGATTTTTAAATGCTGCCATTTGAGTGGCTATGTTTTAAATATTCAGATTCTAACCTCTCAAGATTAATGGGAACTACACCGGGATGCTCACACACTAATCCTCCGGCAAGATTTGCAATAAAAGCTATGTCTTTTATCGGCATTCGGGCAGCTAAGCAAAGTGATGCAACACTAATAACAGTATCGCCTGCTCCCGAAACATCGGCAATGGTTCTAACAAATGCAGGTAAAAAATGTTGTTGTTCTTGATCTTTAATAAAAACACCCCTTTCGGACAAGGTTATAAAACTAATCTTATTAGACAGATTCATTTCCATTTCCTTGATTGCCTTTAGAAAAAAGTGCTCATCGGATAAATTATCTGTTGAATTAAGAGCTTCCTTTAACTCTTTCAAATTGGGTTTAAACATATCGACATGTTTGTATTCCCAAAAATTCTTCTTTTTAGGATCCACAGTTACAGGAACATTATGCTCATGTGCAATGGATATCAGTTTTGAGATATTGTCTGAAGTTAATACTCCTTTATTGTAGTCTTCTAAAATGACAACATCAGCTTGTGCAATGGCTGCATTAAATGAATTGAACAATAAGAGATTTTCATCTTGGTTTAAATCATTTGTTTGTTCGTAATCGAGGCGAAGCAGCTGATTCTTTTGTGCCATCACTCTCAATTTTGCAGTCGTCTTGCGAGTCGGAGAGACCATGATATAATCCTTTGAAATTTCATTTTCAAGCAAAATATTTTTCATAATTTCACCTTCTGAGTCATTTCCAACAAAAGCGCAAAGCATTGGAATCGCACCAAGGGATTTAATATTAAAAGCAACATTGGCAGCACCACCCGGACGATTCTCTCTTTTTTCGATAGCCACAACTGGAACCGGAGCTTCGGGCGAAATTCTTTCAACACTCCCAAAGATATATGAGTCCAGCATGATATCACCAACAATTAATACCCGCTTCCCCTTAAAAAGAGTTTTCAAATCGTGCTGCATAATAACTTTTTATTTAAGTTTACTTAAGGCATTTTTCATTCTTACAAATGCTTCAATCAAATTCTCATTTGAAGTAGCAAAAGAAAGTCTCAAACAGTTTTTCTCACCAAAGGCAGAACCTTGCACAGTTGCAACATGACCGGTATTCAATAAATATATTACCAAATCATAGTCTGATTGTATCACTTCTCCGCTTTCTGTCTTCTTTCCAAAATAAGCGCTTACATCCGGGAAAAGATAATATGCTCCATCTGGAACAGTTGTTTTAAATCCTGGGATTTGCGCAGACAAAGTCAATGCTAAATCCCTTCTTTCTTGGAACTTCTTGTTCATCATTTTACTTGGTTCAAGGTTATCACCAAGTGCAGCAACAGCAGCATACTGAGCTATAGAGTTAGCTCCTGAAGTAAATTGTCCTTGAAGTTTTTCACAAGCCACTGCTATTTCTTTTTGAGCAGCAATATATCCGATTCTCCACCCGGTCATAGCATATCCCTTACTCACCCCATTTATAACAATAGTACGCTCAAACATAGATGGAATCTGCGCAATACTAAAATGTGCGCCTGTGAAATTTATATACTCATAGATTTCATCGGAACATATAAAGATACGCGGATACTTCTCTAACACTTTTGCCCATTCTTTTAATTCAGACTCTGTGTAAAATGAACCTGTGGGATTACATGGATTAGAAAAAAGCAATATTTTTGTTTTGGGTGTAATCGCTTGCTCTAATTGAGAAGGTGTAATTTTATAGTTATTTTCAATTTTACCTTCTACTAACACCGGCACACCTTCAGCAAATTTCACAATCTCTTTGTAGCTAACCCAATATGGTGTAGGAATAATTACCTCATCTCCTGGGTCAATCAAACTGAGGATAGTATTCATAAGCGAGTGCTTTGCACCTGTGCTAACCACAATATTCTCAGGCTTATAAACAAGTTGATTATCTCTTTTTAATTTATAACAAACTGCTTCGCGCAATTCAGGGATGCCAGCAACCGGTGGATAATGTGTTTTATTGGCATCAAGTGCAGCCTTTGCAGCTTCTTTTATGTGATCAGGAGTTGGGAAGTCCGGTTCGCCCATACTCAAACTAACTATATCAAATCCTTGTGCAGTCAAATCTCTGGCTCGTTTTGCCATTGCAATACTTTCAGATTCGGAAAGGCTATTCACACGTTTAGAAATCATAAGAAAATTTAGAATTACAGTTGCAAATGTATGCCTTTCTTGATTCCATTTACTACGGAGTCAGATGTTTATGAACAGCTATTCACTATATTGGAACATATGTTCACAAGGCTCAATATCGCATTCTCAGAGCCGCTTCAGGACCCAAACAGAAAATAATATCAAAGACAGTGGCATTTTGCACAAATCCAAATCTATCCATAAATGGTTGAGGATAGGGAGTTATCTCAAACTCAGTCAATAGTTCAGTTGCAACATGGTCAGTGAGTGTTATCTCAACATCCCATTGCAAAGCTTTGTGAGCCCATCCCAAGGTACCAAGGGCTAAGTTTAGCAACTTTTCATCTTGTAGCTTCTCAAATACATCCCACAATTTATAATCATAGTATTCAAAATAAGATGTCTTCCCGTAAATAGTTTGCAATGTGTTTTTTAATTCCTTTAACCATTTGGATTGATTCGATATTAGCACATCTGAAACACCTGCACCTAAAGACTCTTTTTGCAACGGAACACTAAAACTACTGATTTTATTGGGTCCGATTAAAACAAACCTATTACCTGAAAAGGATTTAGGGGTGTAGATTTTATTTGAAAGACAAAGTTTCTGTTGTTCTACTACATAATGCATAAACCAGCTAATAGTTGGGAAAATACAAACGGGAGCTATATGTGGCGGTTCAATATTTTTCAACAAATCCATCGTCTTTACATTGTTTAAGTAATTGACTATTCATCAAACGGAGTGTTGGATGGATAAACTTCGGCAATAATTCAGCAAGAGGAACAAGACAAAACCTTCTATTTTGAATTTCAGGATGAGGAACTATCAATTGAGCAGAATTTACCTTTTGTTTGCCGCAATATAGCATATCCAAATCCAGTATTCGGGCACCCCATTTCTCTTTGCGCTTTCTACCCTTACGCTCCTCTATTTTTAATAGTTGTTTCATAACAAATAATGGCGGCAATGTTGACTTGAAAGCAAATACCTGATTGAAAAAATCCGGCTGGTCTATATTACCCCAAGCTTTAGTCTTATAAAGAGATGATTGTAAAATACTTCCATTAATAGACAAATTTCTTAACTCTCTCTTTGCAAAATTGATTTGTTGAATCGGGTCAGCCAAATTTCCACCGGCTAAGATTATATAGAACATCTTGCGTGTAAATGTTTTTGCGTTATTTTTGCCTTTATGTTTCATTTTGCTTCTTCCGGTATAGAGACTTTTATTTATGTCATCTTTGCCATTTTGTATATGTTATATAAATTCTCCTCTTCCAAAAAGAACAAGGAGAAAACATCACAGCAAAACACAAGTTCAAAAGTAGAATTCCCAAATCAAACACCATCCCAAAGAGTTAAAAAAAATTACCATATATCTGAGGAATACACGCCAAATAAACAATACACATATCAATCAACACCAACGCCTCAAGTTTCAAAGCGAGAAAATATTGAATTGATAGACCTTGATGTAAATGAAGAACCAATAGACATTCTGGGTATCCCATCGAAAGAAGCTATCATAGTTGCTGAACTATTAAAACGCCCTGAATATTAATTGTTAATCAAAATACAAATCACCTTTCATTGGCTTTAAGTCATTGAAATCAAACAAAAAACTAAAATTCAAACCCAGATAACTACCTGAATAACCCATTTCAAACAAAGGGGTTCTTGAATTCTTATCATTGATTACGTTTAAAGTCATTGGATTTCCCATACCTCTTTTATAAAGCACCCCAACCGTAAACGCATGACCACTCTCAAACTCTCTCATAAACTCCACGCCAATATTAAGACTATATGAAATTCTTTTATTGATAATCACTTCTAAAGCAAAAGGATTTTCGGGGGTTGAGCGATAAAAAGAAATATTATCTTTATTGCTGTTATAAAATGCACTCACCCCAACCAATTCTCGCATAAATGATTGCTTATTCATAGGTTGACGCAAATAAAAACCCAATGGAACTTCGAATCCCCCCACATTGCCTCTAATCGTACCATTAATATTGTTATCATAATTGATAATAGTATAACTTTTAGATGACAACAAAAAGCCTGAATGAAACGCAATACCTGAATTTAAACCATACTGTATCATTAACCCTCCTACAACACCTGGTGCATTTTTCCTATTAAAATCTTCAGGCAATGGATCTAAGAGATTGGCTTTTGAAAGGTTTGGTGTCAATGCTAAACCTGCTCTAAAACCCTTTTGCCCATAGGAATAATGTGTATAAAAGAAAAATATCGTTAACAGTATTAAAAATCCGCGCTTGTTTGACATGGGGTCAAAAATAGGATTTATATTTTAGAAAATTACTTTACAGCATGTTCCGGCTAATCATATAAAAGACTAAAGCATACCTTTGCAGCATGGCTCTTCAATCCATTCAGCTACTAAAAACGCTTCAATCCATATTTGCTCAAAATACAGATAACATTGAATTATTTCAAAAGGCAGAAATAGAAAATCCTTGGTTCACACAATCAAACTGCAAATTAGCTTTTGAATCATGGGCTAACTCACTCACCACTGTAAGTATTGAAGCATGGATTGATAGAGAAGGAATTAGAGAAAACATTGAAGTTAGTAATAAAAAAGTGGGGGTAATCTTAGCAGGGAACTTGCCATTGGTTGGACTACACGACATCTTATGTTGCTTAATTGTAGGTCATTCAGTAATCATAAAGCCATCTTCACAAGATTCGGTACTCATTAAATGGGTTGTATCACAATTAACAGACTCCATCCCCGAACTCAAGCACAAAATCATGCTTAGTGAAGGATTCGTAAAGGGTGTAGATGCATACATTGGGACCGGAAGTAACAACAGCGCCCGTTACTTTGAATATTATTTCAAAAACAAGCCAAATCTAATCAGAAAGAACCGCACATCTGTTGCAATCATTGACGACAGCACAACAGATGAAGAAATCAAGGCATTAGGGAAAGATGTTTTCAGTTATTTTGGGATGGGTTGTAGAAACGTTACACATTTGTTTCTACCCGAAAAATTTGACTTAGAAAACATAATAAAATATTGGACACCATATTTAGACCTAATTAATCATCACAAATACGCAAACAACTACACTTACCATAAAGCAATTTTGTTGATGAACTTGGATAAACATATTGATACCGGATGTCTGATTATGGTTGAGCGTGATCAATTGCAAACACCTGTGGCAATGTTGGGATATAGTTATTATAAAGACATATCAACCTTATTGTCCGGATTAAATTCCGAAAGAGAGAATATTCAGTGTGTTGTAGCAAACAATAAGGATTTACAAATGAATACAGTCAGTTTTGGAGCAACTCAACACCCTGAGTTATGGGATTATGCAGACGGTGTTAATACAATCCAATTTTTAAAGCAAATTTAAAATGGAGAGCGAAAATCTTTAAAAAGTGGCAGCCGAGCATCTTTATCAGAAATAATCGGATGCTGCACACCCCATTGAATATTAAGGTCTGCATCATTCCAAAAAATACCGCCTTCAGTTTCAGGAAAGTACAAGTCCGAACATTTATACTGAAAAACAGTATAATCTTCCAATGTTGCAAACCCATGCGCAAATCCAACAGGTATATACATCATCAACTTATTTGACTCACTTAATTCTGCAGAATATACTTTAGCAAAAGTTGGCGAATTTGTTCTGATATCCACCACTACATCTAAAACTCGTCCCTGCACCACCCTAACGAGTTTTGCTTGAGGATGAGGATTTTTCTGAAAATGCAATCCTCTAATAGCGCCTTTCATGCTCATTGACTGGTTGTCTTGAACAAAGACATCATCAATACCATTTTTTACAAAAACTTCTCTATTATAGCTTTCAAAGAAATAGCCTCTTGCATCTTCTAACACCTTAGGTTCAATAAGCAATAAGCCTTCCAGCCCAGTCTCGATTACTTTCATCTTGGGCATCAAAAATAGAACTAAAACACAAGTAAATGTGAATGTTTATACACTAATTGCTAACTCCCTATAAATGAAAAAGCCCCGAGTAATCGGGGCAATTCCAAACCATTAACTTTAAACTATGAAAACTTCAATTTAATTTTGAACAACAGAAACAAAACTTCTGTTATTCTTTTTCTTTTTGAAAGTTACAGTACCATCAATCAATGCAAAAAGTGTATGGTCCTTACCCATACCAACATTTTCACCTGGATGATGAACTGTACCTCTCTGACGAACGATAATGTTGCCGGCTTTAGCAATTTGACCACCGTACAATTTTACGCCAAGTCGTTTACTATGCGACTCTCTTCCATTATCCGAACTACCTGCTCCTTTCTTATGTGCCATTTTACTTTACTTCTTAGATTGTAATTGCTTCAACTTTAATCTTGGACAATTGTTGTCTGTGTCCATTTAATTTTTTGTATCCTTTTCTACGCTTCTTTTTAAATACAAGAACTTTATCCCCTTGTACATGTTCTAAAATTGAAGCTTTAACTGATGCTCCTTTTACAGTTGGAGAACCAACAGATATCTTTCCTTCGTTGTCAACTAACAAAACTTTATCAAAATCAACACTTGAACCGGCTTCATTCTCTAATCTGTGTACAAATAAAGATTGATCCTTCTCTACTTTAAACTGTTGACCTGCTATTTCTACGATTGCGTACATGTCCCTTGTTTTGAGGGTGCAAATATAGGAAGTATTTTTTCAATCCCAAACTAATTTTAAAATTCTTTTAATCTGATTTTGGTCTTTCATCTGCTCGAATACTTTTCTCGTCAAAAAGCACACAACATCATTATTCTTCGTTTAATTTTGTGTATCCCTATTGACACATGAGACTACGAAATAAAACACTTGAATCTATTCCTGACATATGCATTGAATTAACCGTAACGGGTTCGGTACAAGGTGTTTATTACCGCAAATTTACCAAGGAACTTGCAGTAAAATTAGACATCAAAGGTTGGGTGAAAAATCAAGCAGACGGCTCTGTCTTGATTGTTGCATGTGGAACTCAAAGGAACCTGGACGTTTTTATTGAAAAATGTAAGGAAGGAAATATCTGGAGCAAAGTATCTGATGTGTATGTCAAATCTATTCAGGTTGCAAATTCTTTCAAAAGTTTTGAGATAGTCAGAAAAAAGTAAACTCCTATTTACTCATGATGGTATGGCAATCCTTTTAAGATGGCAATACTTCTATACAACTGCTCTATAAAAATTGCTCTAACCATTTGGTGATTAAAGGTCATCTTAGAAAGCGACAATGAATAATTGGAACGATTAATAACATCTTGAGAAAATCCATACGCTCCGCCAATCAGAAACACAATCCTCCCTCTTGCCGTACTCATCATATCCTGCAATTTATCCGCAAATGCGATTGATGAAAGTTGCGTTCCTCTTTCATCTAAAATCACAACAAAGTCGTCTCTTTTAATATTGGAAAGAAAAGAAACACCCTCTTTATCTACCAATATATCTACAGTCTGACTTCCTGCATTCTTGATATCTGCAAGAACAAGCATCTCAAATTTCACAAATCTATTTACGCGTTTCGAATATTCATCAATCAGCGGTTGAACACCTTGAAGATTAGTTTTACCTATGACATATAAGGCAATCTGCACGTCAAATTTAGTTTGACAAAATTTTAATCAATTCGTCCAATTTAGGAGTAAGAATGATTTCAGTTCTTCTATTCATTGTACGCGCTTCTGGTGTTTTTGCCGGATTTAATGGAACAAACTCGCCTCTTCCTGATGCTATGATGCGTGTTGGTTCAATATGGCCTTCATCTGTCAAAATTCTGACAATCGAAGTAGCTCTAAGTACACTCAAGTCCCAATTATCTTTAATCGAACTGCCTTTAATAACAGGCACATCGTCTGTATGTCCTTCTACCATAATTGTTACATCCGGCTGTTCCAACAAGGCTTTTGCTAATTCAAGCAACGCTTTCTTTCCTTGCGGATCAACTTCAATACTACCGGATTTGAACAATAACTTTTCTTGCATTGAGACATATACTTTTCCATTTTTCACTTCCACAGTGAGTCCGTTGTTTTGAAAATCAAATAATGCCTTTTGCATTTTATCTTTGAGGACTTGCACAGTTGAATCTTTAGACCTTAAAATTCTTTCTAACTCAATTACTCTCGCTTCACGTTTTGCCAAATCCGCTTCCAATGCCCTAATTCTTAACTCTGTTTGGCGCAATTGCTCCTCTTTATCCATCAAATCTTTTTCTTTGAGTCTGAGCAATTCGGAGGTTTCTTGCAAATCTCTTTTTGTTCTATCTTGCTCATCACGAGAATTTGCAATAATTCTTTGCTGAAGGTCTTGCAAATCATTGTAAAGCTTTTTAGTTCTTTCTAAAGCCATATAACATTCGGCAGAATCAATTCTTAAAGAAGCGATTTCTTTTTGCATACGCTCAACCGTTTCCTTTTCAACAATCAGTTGTGCTTCCGCTTTTTTGAAACTGCTTTCATACTTGTCACGTTTTTGAACACACTCGTCATATTGGGCTTTTAATTCGGAGTATTTCCTTTCTGAAACACACCCTGCTACCATCAAAGCAAGTAAAACTACAACACCGGATAATTTAGCAAACTTCATATATTCAAATTTTAGCCTACGAAAGTAGTTATTCGATTTTTTGTAAGAATACAAAAGGCGGTATTACAGTAGAATAGTTATAAAGACCTGTTTAGAAAATCAGACAAGAGAAGAAGAGTGCCCGGGACCGGGGTCGAACCGGTATGAGTGTTACCTCACTGGTGTTTGAGACCAGCGCGTCTACCAATTCCGCCACCCGGGCATATTCTTGTGAACAGGGCTGCGAAAATACTATTTGAATTCATTTTAACAAAAAATATCTTTGCGCTAAATATTTATTGCTTGGGAAGGAGATTGTTTATATTGTTGGGAGCCTTGTTGGGATGTATTGTAGTAATTGAATTTAGCCTCAAATTATACAACCCTTTTTTAACTTTTCATCATAAAGAAACCGCAGCGTGGGATGCAACACCTGACAATATTTTGAAAATCGAGCCGAAACATTCTCAGAAAAAACGGACTATTTTTTATCTCAGCACTTCTACCAAAGATAGCCTACATAGCTGTTTATGGTTGCACCATGTATTAAAATCAAATCCGCAAAACACATCAATTCAGTTTGTTGATATTTCAACCAATCAAAAATTCTTACACAACATTACTTCTCTCAAAAAATATCTTTCACATCACACTCCAAACACACTCGTATTACAGATAGATGCGGGGATACTGCATGATTTAATTGCACTTCCGAATTACAAGTTTGAGTCAGATGGACAAGGCAAACTTTTGAATTCAAATGAGATAGAGATTTTGAAATCTATAAAGGCTATAGATAATCGCAACATAGAAGACAGCGTATATTTATTCAATCCATTTCGCACTGTACAGGGCTATAAGGATTCATTCCCCCTAACAGACAAGAAGGTTTTAAAAGAGTTAAAGGCAGAAGCACGTTTAATTGCGCGAAACATTAAATCTCTTCATACATTCTGCAACAAAGAAGGAGTCAAATTAATCATTATTCCTGCTCCTATGCTCTGGAGTACATATAGAAATGACCGATATAGTAAAATGCCTCTCGATCAAATTGTGGTTTCAGAACAAGTACCAACATATTGGTATGCCGAGATCTATTACAGCATGCTCCTTGAAATCAAAGGAAATCTTCCAAACAAAATTACATGGGTCGATTTATATAAAAACTTCCCCTCCGACAGCAGATTCTTTTATGATGGTTTCAGATTAAATGATGAAGGGCAGTTGCTCTTTGGTCAAATGTATTTAGGTCGCGAGCCTCTCTCCAAAGAATATCGCAGTATTTTACAATAAAAACACACTGAAAAGGCTATGTATTTATTGACTTATCAACTGTAACTTCGCACCCCTCATAAATGCAAATTGAATTAACCGGACATATCTTTGAAAAATTAAGAGCTACAAGCAAACAGATCAAGCAGCCGGCTTGGTTGATTGGTGGCTTTGTCCGCGATTTATTACTCAAAAGAGAATGTAAAGACATTGATGTGGTTGTATTGGGCAGTGGTATTGACTTTGCCAAACATTTTGCCGAAAACTTGAACGAAGATGCAAACGTTTCTTATTTCAAGAATTTTGGTACTGCACAAGTTAAGATAGCAGAATATGAAATTGAGTTTGTAGGTGCTCGCAAAGAGAGTTATTCGAGAGATTCACGCAAACCAATTGTAGAAGACGGCAGCCTTGAAGACGACCAAAACAGAAGAGATTTTACTATTAACACACTATCCATTTCTCTGAATGATGTAGATGCAGGCACTCTATTTGACCCATTTAATGGCATTCAAGACTTAAAACAAAAGATTATCCGCACCCCACTTGACCCTGATAAAACTTTTAGTGATGACCCTTTGAGGATGATGAGAGCAATTCGTTTTGCAACCCAACTTAATTTCACAATTGAGAATGAAACACTTCAAAGTATTACTAAAAACAACCAAAGACTCTCAATTATTTCTTCAGAACGAATTATTGCGGAACTCAATAAAATCATACTTTCTCCCAAGCCTTCCATAGGTTTTAAGTATTTATTTGACACAGGTTTGCTTCACATCTTTTTCCCTGAAATGGTTGCTTTACAAGGAGTAGAATGGGTGGATGGCAAAGGACATAAAGACAACTTTTATCATACCCTCGAAGTATTAGACAATGTCGCTACACAGTCTGACAACTTATGGCTCAGGTGGGCAGCTATTTTACATGACATTGCAAAACCGTTAACTAAAAAATTTGTAGAAAACGAAGGATGGACATTTCATGGACACGAAGATAAAGGTGCCCGAATGGTAAAATCGCTTTTTAGAAGGCTACGACTCCCGCTCAATGAAAAAATGAAGTATGTGGAACAATTAGTCTTTCTGCACTTGCGACCCATTGCTCTTACCAAAGAAACTGTAACCGACTCTGCTGTACGCAGATTAATGGTTGAAGCCGGTGAAAGTATTGATGATTTGCTGATACTTTGTCAATCCGATATAACCTCAAAAAATGAAGTAAAAAAGAAAAAGTACTTAGCGAACTTGGAATTGGTAAAGCAGAAAATTAATGATGTAGCAGAAAAAGACAGGCTGCGAAACTGGCAACCACCCATTTCCGGCAATGACATTTTGCAGCATTTTGAAATTACAGACCCCAGACAAGTCGGGGTATTAAAAAACTCCATTCGAGAAGCTATTTTGGAAGGCAAAATTCCTGATGAACATTTAGCAGCTTTTGACTTTATGATGGCAGAAGGAATAAAAATTGGTCTAAAACCAAAAACATTGCACAAGACTATTCAAAATAAATAAATTTGACACCCTCATTTAAACATATATGATTTACCGTTTTAAGATATGGTTTGAAGATGATGATGAAATCATCCGTTGGATTGACATGAAACCCAATCACACATTTAAAGATTTTCATACAGCAATACTAAACGCTATTGAATTTAAAGATATGGAACCCGCTTCTTTCTTTTTATCCAATGATCGTTGGGCAAAAGGATTAGAAATTACCTTAGAAGACATGGGGTTTGAAGATGCTGAAACACCTAAAAATCTAATGCAAGATTGTTTGTTAAAAAAACATATCAACGACCCGCATCAGAAGTTTATTTATATCAATGATTTCATGCAGATGTGGACACTCCATATTGAATTACAAAACATTATTGCTGAAGATGCAAAAGACGTAACATATCCCTTTCTATACAAAAGTATAGGCAAAGCTCCTAAGCAAAACACCGGAATTATTGATATGCCACTGATTGAGGACACAGAATTTGACTCAATAGCAGAACAACTCATCAAAGAAAAAGGAGGAAGACATATCTCAGACCCTGATTTTGAAGACGGGATAGATTTTGATGATGACGAAGAAGAGGACGAAGATGAGGATGATTTTGGACCTGAGTATGGCGATGAGTACGATGAAAAAGATTCATACTAAAGCAACCCCCACTTTTGACTAAGGTTGAACAAACTCATTGTTATAGCAGGACCTACCGCCTCCGGTAAAACATCTACGGCAATTTTTCTGGCTCAAAAATTTCATTGCCCAATTGTTTCCGCAGATTCCAGACAGATTTATCAAGAGTTAAATGTAGGTGTAGCAAGACCCTCTACCCAAGAATTATCCCTTGCTAAACATTATTTCATCGCTTCACATTCGATACATTCACCTTTGAATGCAGGCACGTATGAGAAAGAAGCCATTGCTCTACTTGAACTCTTATTTCAACAACACCCCACAATCATCCTTTGCGGAGGTACCGGATTGTATATCAAAGCTGTGTTGGAAGGACTGGACGAGATGCCCCATGCTTCTATTAAAATCAGAAATGAACTACAAAATTTATTAGAACAAGAAGGAATCGAATCTCTGCAAAATCTTCTTCAAAAACTTGATCCGGATTTTTATCAAACAACAGAAATACATAATCCGCAAAGGTTAATCAGAGCCATAGAAATAGTCAAAATCAGCGGAAAATCTAATCTTGAATATAGAGTACAACATTCTAAAAAGAGAAATTTTGATACAGTATCTTATTATATAGATATTGAACGAAATACTCTGTATGAAAGAATCAACAATCGGGTGGACATCATGATAGCACAAGGATTAGAAGAGGAGGCAAGGAACTTAATGCCATTTAAAGAACTGGAACCTTTGAAGACTGTTGGTTACAAAGAATTTTTCGACTTTTTTGACGGCAAACTATCTCGTCAAGAATGTATCGAAAAAATAAAACAGAATACCCGCAATTATGCCAAAAGGCAAATAACATGGTTCAAGAATCAAGGTAATTTTACACCTATTGCGCCTTCGGAGTTGGAGAGTCTATTTTAAGGCTTTTGCTAATCTCTTCTAATTTTTCCATGCGTTTTAAGAACATATTTTCCGACTCAATGACCGGGTCAAGTATGGCTGCTGACTTTGTTTTCAACTGTGCAATTTCTTTAGCTTCTGCTTTCAGATATTTTTTAAAATCTTCTTTCCCGTAATCTCCATTTTCTACGGATTGTTTCAATGTTCTTGTTTGAATAAATAATTCCTCAGACTCTTTTACAATCGTTTCTATATTCTTATCCAAGTTTTCATACATCATAAAAAACCCGTGATAGTCTGTCAAAATTTTGCTCAGTTCTTCGCTCCTTTGTTCCGGTTTAACTGCTTCTTGAATCAATTTAATTTCAGATAAAATATATTGCTTTCTATGCGCAATTTCCTCAAAGTCAATGCCATCTAATTTCTGTTTAATTTCTAACAAATCACTTTGCAATGAATCTATGTACTCTAACGAACGTTGTTTTTCGTAATCAATCTCCGCTTGGTTATTACAAGAAATGACAACAAGTGAAATGAATGTAAACAAAAAGAGTGCGCACTTCGCTTTCATATTAGAAATTTGATTTGATAGAAAATACAAAATTGCGACCCGGGGATGCAATGCCGGAGCGATAAACCCGGTAGCGTTTATCAAGGATATTTTCCATTCCGACAGCAAATGCAATATTTTCTGTCAGTTGGTACATGTACATAAAATTGAGCGTAGCCCAAGCCGGAGAATATACATTGCCGTTTTTGTCCTTTGCGTACAAATAAGGCTTCCTAATTTCCGAAGCATCCATCATTTGATTACTTACTTGCGCACTATACATGCTATAAACTTGCATATTCAATTTATTGTATTTGTATGTCAACTTTGTTACCCCAAAAGTCGGAGCTATGTGTCTTGGGCGTGTTTTACTTCCATCATCCATCTCTTCAGTTCCTGTTTGATAATTCAATTTTGTAGCAAATCCAAAACCATTAGGCAATTTCACATCAACCCCAACAAAGGTTCCATATATCATAGCAAAAGCTGCATTCTGAATCCCATATACTTCGCTCAATACACTATTGTACATGATACTATCTTCACCATTAAACGTAAATGGTCGTCTCACCATTGCTTTATCCAGATATGTATAATAACCGGACATTTCTAATTTGACCATATCTCCAAATACTTTGACCACATTCACTTCTCCGTTATATACATACTCTGCTTTCAAATTCGGGTTGGGCACTACTACTTCCCCATTTACCACGTCTGTAATTTTTCCGATATCATCCACATTAGGTGCTCTAAATCCGGTAGAAAGATTTGTACTCAGTATCCACGTTGCATTGGGTTTATAGACAAATCCCAAACAGCCGGTAATAGCGTTATTATTCACCTCAGCCTTATTAAAGTCAAAAGGATAAAATGCTAAAAGCCTAGTAAAATCTGAATTCAGTTGATATGCATTGAAACGTCCACCTGCTTGCATTATCATTTTCTTGGAAATCTCATATTGATAGCTAAGATAAGCTGCATACGACTGCCATTCTGATTGAGGGTATCTATCTTCGACTCCAACAGGAATATGAACCGCGATATCATATCCTGAACCTCTTGAAATTACATTATTAAAAACATATTCAACTCCATAGAAGTAATGATGACGATTATGTGATTTCTGAAAATCAATATTAGCCGAATATGCTTCTACCTTATCCAATTGTGTCCTTAAGATATTCTTTTCACTTCCTTTGAATTTCCTACTTATTCTACTCTCTTCTGTATTTTGGACAGCTAATTTCACAGACATTTCATCATAGAAGCGATTTTTTGCATTATGAGTGATTGCCACATTATTCATCATCCATTTTTGAGGACCGTAGCTCCAGTATGCAGAGGAAGGTAAATCATTTTTCATTTCAATCAGCTTATCAAATCGGCTGTATTCCGAAGTTTCAGAAAAATGAAATGAATACGTAAAATCCCATCGCTGATTAGGCTTAAATCTGATTTTTTGCATCAAGTTGTTTTGCGAATATCCTGTTGGATTTTGAACGGTAGGATCCAGATTTTCAACTATCTTATCAACGCTATCTACACGCTGAATATAAAACCTTCTCAGGTATTCATCAGGACCATAAGAACCCATTTTCAGGTCACCAAAATTATTATGAGTAATGCTGGTAACTATTGCCCACTTTTTCCATCCCACATTTACATCAAAATGTCCTGTTCTTTCATTATTAGCAGAAGAAGTCCGCAAGACTGCATTGCCTTTAATAAGTGGAACAGCTGTATAAGAAAATTGCGGTGTTAAAGTTCTAAAGCTCATAACACCCCCAATTGCATCACTGCCATAAATCACAGAACCCGGACCAAAGAGTATTTCTGTGTTCTCCATTGCAAAAGGGTCTAAGGAGATTACATTTTGTAAATTACCAGACCTATATATTGCTGAATTCATTCTTATTCCGTCCACTGCATACAATAATCTGTTGGCTGCAAACCCTCTAATCATTGGACTTCCTCCTCCTTGTTGACTTTTTTGAATAAATACCGCACCGGACAAACCTAATAAATCCGCTGCTGTTTGAGGGTTAAAAAATGACACATCCCTTGGGCTAACTGTTGCTATAAATGATGGGACATTTTGCGTTGATTGCATCCAACGATTTGCAGAAACTACCACCCCGTCTATATTGACAGCAATGGGATGCATCATGACAATAAATTTGTCTTTTTCTAATTCTGCAAAACTTCTAATCTCTGTTTTAAACCCTATTGCTCTAAACTCAATTCCACTAGCATCTGCCAACAAAGATATGTCTGTCTGTCCATTTACATTAGTAGTTGCATTAAATACAGGTGTCATGCTAATTACATTCACACCCTCTATAGCTCGATTCTCTACTGAATTCAAAATAGTTACCACTTGTGCATTTATATCATAGAATACCAATACAGACAATAGGAATAAAAGGCTTTTCATTAAGTAATATTTAAGGAGACAAAAAAAGAGGATTATTATTGTTTGTCAAAATTGAACGTTTATTTTGTTCACACCGAACTATTAAACTCACACTAAAGACTACCACAACAGAAGTTTAGTTTGTAATTTTAGGCATTTAACTCTTCCAATATAAATCAAATACGTGCGAACAGAACTCCAATATCAACCAAGATCCGGCAACACAAGCCTGGTACTAATGGCAACCTAAGGTTGGGAATTCAATTATGACAAGGATTGAAAGATTAAAACAGGGCAAATGAATCCTCATTTGAACGATACCCCAATTCCTGCGCCCTCATACCAATGATTGATTGGCTCTTCTTTAAAAAACAGAAATCGTCTATTTGTCTCTTGAGAAAACAAAGCTAATTTATCCGAGCAATGAGAATTATCACCCAGAATAATTGATTGATCAGTCAAGAGATGGGCAATTGTTTTGTATTCATTATATTCATATTCCAATGAATGATCGCTATCATTGATAAATAGGTCAATAGGCTCATTAAAAGTCTTTAAACTTTCTATAGAATCATTGTAAAGCACTTCTCCAACCTCTGTGTATTTACCGCTGAGCAAGTAACCGGCTTCAGGATTGATATCAAGACCGTAATACTTTCCAATATACCCTTCTTCTTTGTTCTTTAATAGTGCGGCACAGAGCACTACAGATCCTAATCCCTTGTCTATACCTGTTTCTATTACAACCTTTGGTTTTACAATGCGTACAAAGGCATACCAGCCAATTCTTCTAGCCAATCTTACCTCCTTGTCTGCAAACCTTCCAAGTGGAGATTTCTTAATTTCATCAAGCACATGTGAACGCAATGAACTATCTTGTTGAATTTCATCAAATAAAGTGAGAACGTCTTTGTACTGCTTGCCGGTAACTACAGCAATAAAATGCGCCATAAACAACATGTTGTCATCTGATAGATCATACGTATAATTTGTATCCTCTCGTGAAGTAAAACCCCATTTGATTACCTTGCCTAATTGCTTCAATGGATACTGTGTTGCATAAAGAACTCTTCTTATTAAATTCAACATGGGTAACCTTTTCAAAAATCTTAGAATTCTTTTTTTCATTTCTTCTTATGGTTCAAGGGTGGGCAAAACTAAAAATAAATAAATAATAAATAATAGGTTTAAACCATACTCATTCTATTACATATAAATTGAATATCTCCTTTTGTTCTCATCAGCTGCATAAGCAATATATACTTCGATTTTCCTATGAACATCAATATAGTCCTGCACCAATTCGGGCCATTCTATAAAACAAGGAGCGTTACTTTCAAGCAATTCCACTCCCCCAATATCCCAAAACTCTTCAACTGAACGGATTCGATATAAATCTATATGATAAAGTTTATTGGCGCCACTGCCATACTCATTGACTAATCCGAAACTCGGGCTGCTTGCATTATCTTGAATACCCAAATATTTGCATATTACCTTAACCAGCGTTGTTTTTCCGACTCCTAAATCACCATACAGCAAAACAATATTGCGTGTTGGCAATGTCTTGCAAATTAATTCAACTACCTGCTGTATCTGATTATTTTGTAGTTCAAGTGTATGAACCATAGAATTTTAATTGCTCAACGTAACCAATGGCACCAACATCTCTTCTAGACTAATTCCCCCATGCTGGAAGGTGTCTCGATAATATTTCACATAATGGTTATAGTTGTTGGGATAAGCAAAGAAATCTGTTCCCTTGCAAAAAACAAAACTTGAACTTACATGAACCTTAGGCAGAAAAGCCAATTCGGGTTTCTTAATTTCAAAAACCTCTTTGACATTATAGCTCAAATTCTTACCCTGTTTATAGCGCAAATTGGTGGTTGTATTTTTATCTCCAATAATTTTCACCGGGTCTTTCACCTTCACAGAACCATGATCAGTAGCAATAATCAACTTTACTTTCTTTTCTGCCATCTTCTGCATAGCTTCCCAAAGAGGCGAGTGTTTAAACCAACTGTCAGTTAACGAACGATATGCCGCTTCATCTTCAGACAACTCTCTCATCACACTGACATCAGTTCTGGCGTGCGAAAGTGTGTCAATAAAATTATAAACAATCACATTGAGTTGATTATGAAACATATTTCCAATGTTATTGACCATTGCCTTTCCGTTATCAAGATTTGTAACTTTAGTATAACTATGCTTAATATCTAATCTTAACCGTTGTAATAAATCTTTCAAAAAATCAGCTTCATAGAGGTTTCTTCCGCCTTCATCCTCATCATTAAACCATTTATCAGGAAAACGCTTTTCTATTTCTGAGGGTAGCAATCCACTAAAAATACTATTCCTGCAATACTGTGTTGTGGTTGGCAAAATGCTCATGCTCAACCCTTCATTTTCAACCTTAAACAATGTTTTGATAGTTTCAGCAATCACCTTCCATTGATCATATCTCAAATTATCAATCAAGATAAAAAACACCGGCACTTTTTCATCGAGATGGGGTACCACTTTTCTTCTAATGAGATTGTGACACATTACAGGGCTGTCCTCCCCTGTTTGTTTCAAGAAATTGAAATAATTCTTCTCAATAAAATCAGAAAAATTCCTGTTTGCCTCATTCATTTGGGTTTCTAACACCTCACTCATACTTTGGTCTTGTGCCTTTTGAATTTCCAATTCCCAATAAACAAGTTTTTTATAAATATCCTTCCATTCCTTGAGAGAATTGGCATCCATCATTGCCATAGCAATATTTCTAAAGTCTTGTTGATAGCCAAGATTTGTCTTTTCAGAGATTATTCTTCCGCTGTCCAATAACTTTTTCAACGAAAGAACAATTTGATTGGGATTGACAGGTTTAATTAAGTAGTCTGCAATCTTAGACCCAATGGCATCTTCCATAATTTGTTCTTCCTCTGACTTGGTAATCATAACAACCGGAATCTCAGGTCTTGACTCTTTGATACGAGCAAGTGCTTCCAACCCAGACATCCCGGGCATATTTTCATCGAGAAACACAACTTTTGGCGATTGTGAAATCACTGCTTCAACAGCATCTGCACCATTATTGACCGTAATAACCCTGTACCCTTTTTTCTCTAGAAACAACACATGGGGTTTTAGCATGTCTATCTCGTCATCCGCCCAGAGAAGTGTAATTTGATTCATGCTACAATATTAAAGCTAATATCTGTTCCATCTATATAATGAAGTTATTTGTTGGCTATAACGTGCTAGGATAACAGGTTTATACTTTACCCTGTCTGGCTGAGACAATTATAGCATTCAAAGCACCTGACATAGTTGTTTTGAATATAGTTAAAGAGATTCAGCAGGCTTAGATAAGAATTTCATCTAATATTACACTGCAATTATCCGACAAATCTCGACTTTTATCAAACCATATTAAACGGACATATAAAGATTGCCTACCTTCACTATATAAGTAAGAAGGGGCGGTTGCTTTGTATATATTAGAACTGTCCAACTTTTATAGTTTTAAGACTTTTAGTCCTCATGTTGAGTCAAAATACACTATACTCAGTACAAACACTACTTAATACGTTATTGAGAAAACTTACAAGAGTGAAGTTAGAGCATCATTACATTTATATATTCTTATTTTTTTAACCCATAATTTGCCCAATATGAAAAATCGGTTTTGTGGAAAACTACTTACAAACATTGACTCCCCAGAGCAAGATCTAACATGAATAAGACCAATATAATGAAAAAGTTATTTTCAATCTTAGTAATGCTAATAGCATTTAATCAATTGAGTAATGCTCAAGGACAAACCTGTTTGCCCACAGACATTGATTATTGCACCTCAACATGCGGTATGGTTTGTGAAATAGATAACCAAACAGATTGTGATTTGCACTTTGCATGGGGGTATCAAGGGAGTGGCTACCCAAACCCAAATGAATATATTGGCTTTGTTTTAAAAAACTCCAATGTAGGGATTCCAAATCCATTACCATGGATTGGACCATGTATGAGATTTTGTGATGGGACATGTCAGTGTCCTACATTATTCAGACTCTTAGATCCATCAACGATGCAACCCATTGAACCATGGGTCGGCAATATTTTTAATTGGGCAAATCAAACAACAACCTTCACAACAGTATTACAGTGTTGTGGTTTATCCGGCTGTCAATATATTTAAGTTGATGTAACTATGGTTAATGGATTTATAAAATTTAGATTTTATGTATGATTAGCATCAAACAGTTTTAGACAGCGAAAGAGAGTAATAAATGAACGCGCTTTATTCTGACGAATGAGAAAAATATTCTTTTATATATTGTTGCTCCAATTGCATTTTTCTTCCACAGCTCAATCTGGTAGAGAGTTCAGCAATTGGATTTTTGCAGACAATAATACATTTTACTTCCCAGACACTGCATCCGATCCCGTGGTAAGCAACAATCCCACTCTCAATATAGTGAACTCAACTTATGGACTTAATGACTATCCAATTACAACTTGTGTATCCGACTCCAATGGTAATCTTCAATTTTACACGGCTAAAGGCACTATTTGGAACAAGAATTTTCGATTGATGCAAGGGAGTGAACTCATTGATAGTCTTTCTATGTTTCCTTTTGCAATAAAAAGACCCAACAGAAGTCATTATTGCATCAGTTCAAAATATGCCATAGATATGGACATAGATAGCGGAAGAGGTGGTGTTGTAGAGGACAATCGTTGCTTCACGGTTACCTTTAGCGATTACATAAACCACCCTAGCAAGAGATTCGTATGGCTTTTAGAAAGTAGGGTATCTCAATTTGATTCGACTCTTTACATTTATGCTTATAAGTTTACACAGAATGGTATAGATAGCAATGATGTTATCATTTCTAAAGCACTAAAGTTCCCTCACAAAATAACCATTAATAGTTCCATAGTAAATATTAGGCTCGCACGTGCTTGCAAAATATCTCCTGACGGCAAGTATTTGATTGTGCATGGCATTGATGTTTACAACTCATTGACTGATGACTTCGGTAATTTATGGAATGATAGGCGTATTTTGTTACTTGATTTTGATATTGAAACAGGAATTGCTCACAACCCAAGACAAATCAAAGTGCCATTTCACCAAGGATATTACAATCAGCCTCATGTTAGTGGAATTGAATTTTCAAGATCATACAATTATTTTTATTTATCTCTAAATTATTACGCACATCCCGACCTTGGTTTATACCAGTGTCCTGTAACTATAGTGAATGACACGCTACTTACCAATGCATGTCATAAAGTTATTGGCAATGGAATGCATAGTATTACAAACCTAAGACTTGCATATAACAAGAAAATTTACTTATCTAGAGATACATATATGCAGAGTGGTATTTTACAATGATTCCGCTATCTCAGTGATTAATGAGCCTGATTTACCTCGTGATTCTTGCAATTATTCATCTTTAGCAATTCTTCTTCCAGAAAAGAACTCTTGTTATTTGCCTGAAAAAGTCCTAGCATCCCTCTATTACCCCAAAATCGAAAGTAAAGCATCTTGTGTAAATGACACTGCTGTCTTCTTAATGACCTTTGCTGAATATGATTCAATACATTGGTCATTTGGAGATGGGGCAACTTTGACAAGCATGAGCGATTCAGTGTTCCACGTTTATATCAATGACGGGACATTTGAGGTAAAGGCAACCCTCTTTATGAACGGGAGCATTGACACGACAAGCTTCTGGAAAGAAATTTTTAATATTACTCCTTTGAACCTCGGAAATGACACCCTTATTTGTACTGGAAGCTCTTTAATGATAGATGCCTTTCACCCTGAATACACCAGCTACAGATGGAATGATAAAAGTACAAACACATGGTTAAAAGTGAACGAATCCGGAAAATATTCTCTTTCTGTTTCTTCTCTTCATTGTACAGCATCCGATTCAGTAAATGTTGATTTTCTGTCTTGTGGAATTATTGCAGACAATGTTTGCCAATCCGATTCACTGAAAGCAAGACTTTTTACAAATTCGGCAGATTCTATCCTTTGGGATTTTGGTGACGGGTATATTAAACTAGGCGATTCAACAGTATATCATCTCTACGAATTACCCGGTAAATATGCGCTTAAGACATTGTTATATTACAGAGGAATAAGTATTAAATTTGAAAAAGAAATTGAGGTGTATGAGAGTCCTAATCAAACAAAATTAGTAATAACACCTAATAGCGGGTGCAGCCCACTCAATGTGTTATTTAAACTCGATCATGATCTTATAGGGCAATTCCTATATAGAATTAACTTGAGTAACGGTGATTCTCTTGTAGGCAACGAATCAAAAACAATACAATCAAAATTGTTAGGACAGGTCGGAACATATACCTCAAACATAAAGATTGTTACTCAAAATGGATGTGTTGCAGAAATTGACGGAGATAGTATTTCGATTTATCCAAAACCCTTAGCTGCATTTTCATTTTCACCAGAAGAACCTAATTTGGATAATTTAAACATTCGTTTCAATAATCTCAGTACAGGCGCATTTAATTGGATTTGGTCAATAAATCCTTTTGGCAATTTCTTTGAGTTTGAGCCACAAATCAAATATGAAGACACAGGACATTTTTCAGTTAGACTTATCGCAATTTCAGAGGATAACTGCCAAGATACAGCTGATGGTTCTGTATTCATTAGACCACTCTACAGAGTTTTTTTCCCAGATGCCTTTTCCCCAAACGGAGACGGAATAAACGATTACTTTTTCCCAACTATGCATGGTGTATCATCCTTCCACTTAAAAATATTTAACAGATGGGGCGAACTGGTTTTTGAAACAAAAACTAATAACAGTTGGGATGGAAAATGCAAAAACCTGGAATCCGCAATAGGAATCTATACCTACATTGTTGAACTCATAACAATTTACGGAGAAAAACACTCGTTCTCTGGCACGTTCACACTTGTGAGATAAGAAATCAACTCTTCTGAAAATTAGCCTTTTTTCTTTAAAAATAGATTGTTTTCATAAATCCTCTCAATGATTTCTACCACCTTTAATCCTTCGAGTGCATTCGTTGTAACCACATTCCTTCCTTTCAAGGTATCAATCACATTTTCATAAAACAAATTATGATTATTCGCAGAGCCTTTATATCCTCCATAATCATTCGCAGGATTAGCCTCAGGCAATTCAGGCATCTGATAATCTTTGATATTACAAACTTCAACTTCGTTCATGTATTGTCCACCTATCTTCACAGTTCCATTCTCTGCCACAATGGTCAAAGATGATTCAAGATTTTTATCCCATACTGCGGTTGAGTAATTGAGACAACCCATACCTCCGTTAATAAAATCAAAATTGACAACCCCACTATCTTCAAAATCTGTATTTTGCTGGTGTTTAAAATCATTAAACTTGGCTTTAATGTTGGTAATATCGCCAAACAACCAATACATGATGTCAATGAAGTGAGAAAATTGAGTAAATAGTGTACCGCCATCAAGTTCTAAATCACCTTTCCAAGTATCAGGCTTATAGTATCGTTCGTCTCGATTCCAGTAACAATTTATTTGAACCATATAAATATCGCCTAACACCCTTCTTTCAAGCAAGTCTTTAATCCAAACTGAGGGAGGAGAATATCTGTTTTGCATCACACAAAAAACCTGTTTGGACATTTGCAGTGCTTTGAAAATCATCTTTTCGCAATCTGCTTTGCTTAATGCCATTGGTTTTTCGATTACAAGATTCTTCTTTGCAGCAAGAGCCTTCAATCCAAAAGTAGCGTGGAGTCCATTGGGAGTACATACAGACACTACATCAATATCAGGATGATTATGTAATAACTCATCAGCTGAAGAATAAAAAGGTACAGTATATTGCTCAATACCTAACAATGCCTTGTCTTTGATATCACAAAGAGCCACTAATTCAGCCTCAGGATGTCTATGCACCATCTCGGCATGTCTTTTTCCGATATGTCCACATCCAATAACTGCGAATCTAACTTTCTGATTTTGAATATTCATGTAGGTATATTTGTTTATCTTTAAAATTTATATTTAAGTCTGCAATAGTAAAAAAATCCGGGTTATGAGAAATGAGAATAATAGTACACCCTCTTTGACGCATTGCCCGCAATGTTCTCAAAATGTAATGTGTGTTCTCAGAGTCAAGATTAGCAGTGATTTCATCTAGCAATAAAATACGGGTGTTCCTGTATAAAGCACGCGCTAATAACAACCTTTGTTTTTGTCCCTCCGAAATCTTAAATCCCTCTTCTCCAATAGCACGTGTTTCCCATCCATCCACAAATTCATTGAGTCCGGACAAAACAAGCGCTTCTTCCGCACGTTTTTTATCTACCGCCTTGTCTGAGCCAAGAGTGAGGTTGTCCAAAATACTTCCTCTATGTACAAATGGCTTCTGACTAATATATGTCAACTGATTTTGCCAAGATTTGATATTGTTAGGAGTGATTTTAACTCCATCAACCCACAACTCACCTTTGGAAGGCGTAACTTGACCGGCAATAATTTTGAGCATTGTTGACTTTCCTGCACCTGAACGACCTGAGAAAACAGTGATAGTGCCGGCAGGGATAGTAAAATTAAGCGGATTAAAGATTGGTTCATTACTTTCTCTGTAAGTTTGACTTACAGCCTTAACTGATAAATTTTTACAAAATGGTGCTAACACTTCACTCTCAATTTCAACACTCGTATTGATATTCAACGTTTTAAGATGGTTTGAATACAGTCGCATTTGAACTAAATTTAACTGAATACGATTGATTGCAGGCACAGCTCTGAATAATGCCAGCGCAAAAACTGACCCAAACAAAATAAAATCTTCTTGAAAATCTATCATGTACGCATAGAGAATCATAGCTGCAAGCCCAACAACCGAAATCAGCTCATTGACTCTAAACGGAATCACTTTGAGGGTATTCGTCTCCAACTCGCCTTTGGCAAGTGTATAAACTTTATCTGTAATATCTTTAATATAGAATTCCTGTGCCTGATTCTGCTTTATATCAAGCATACCGCTATGGCTTAAAGTAATTTCATTAAAAAGATTCTTGCGTTTACTGATATTACTCTGCCCAAGTACTTTAGTTCGCGAACGAATCCATTTATACATAATAATACCGGAGAGAGCGAGTACAATCATTAGACCTAAGGAGATAAAGGGATAGAAGACCAACAGACCACATAAAATGCAGATAAGCACCACAGATTCTTGAAACAAAACAAACAATGGAACAAAAATCCCCTGACCTATTAACAGAGGTTGAAAATATACCTTTTCTGAAAATAAAGACGAGTTGGTTTCCAAGCGTTTTTCATAAGGTAAATCTAAAAATTGACGAGTATTTATTTCTGAAATATTCCGCACAATTCTACTCACTAAACTTGCCTGTTTTTTTAGAAGAAAGAATGAAACATAGGCTTTGACTATAAAAAAAAGCATTACTCCCGCTAAAAAAGCAAACAGATATGTTACAGGATAATGTCCAAAAATAGAATTATGCAAACCGGAATTCAATAATACAACCAACAAAGGTACAAGGACAGCCAAACCTACGAAATCCGCAATTGACAGCAAAGACAAGCCCAATGCATGTTTAACAACTGTAGGTTTGTATTTAGCCTGCAATATTCTCCATGCTTGTTTATATATATCAAATATTTCTTTAAAATACATTGAAATACCGGCTCCCCTTAATTTGATGCGAAAGTAATTATTGCAGGTTATTCTTCCTAATTAATTTGGCTACCTTTGAGCACTCAAAACCGATGGAAATAAACGGAAAAGTCATCATTTTTTCTGCCCCTTCAGGAACCGGAAAAAGCACGGTTGTCAACCATTTGCTTAACATATTCCCTGAATTAGAATTCTCTGTTTCGGCTACTACGAGAAAACCCAGAGGCAAAGAAATTCATGGTAAAGAATACTATTTCTTATCAGAAAGTGATTTTAAAGCAAAACTTGCTAACGATGAGTTTTTGGAACATGAGATGGTTTATGAAGGACTGTATTACGGCACACTTTGGTCTGAAGTAAAACGAATTTGGAGCCATGGAAAAACTGTGGTTTTTGATGTAGATGTCATGGGTGGATTAAACATAAAAAAACAATTCGGAGACAAAGCTCTTGCTGTTTTTCTAAGACCTCCAAGCATTGAAGTGTTGATGGAAAGGTTGAAGAAAAGAAGTACCGAAGTAGAACATGAACTTCAAGAAAGAATCAACAAAGCCAATCATGAACTTTCTTTTGAATCTAAATACGATGTGGTGGTTGTGAATGATGTTTTAGAACAAACATTTACACAATGTGAGAGTCTGGTTAGGAATTTTATTAGTTCTTAATCACTTATCCTGAAATAGAACTAAGAAAAGCCACATAATCTTTAATAATAACATCCCATTTGAAAGGTGTTGCTTTCTGAATTGAATGTTGCTTTTTCTTTAACAGCTGATCTGCATCCATCGAACAAAACGATAGAATACCTTCTTCCAACTCTTTGACATTTCCCGGTTGTATTAGCTGTCCATTATCAGCGCTAACTAATTTTGCAACCGCTCCTACATCCGTAGCCAATACCGCTAATCCACGTGTCATAGCCTCTAACACAACAGTGGGCATCCCTTCTGATAGAGATGTCAGCAGCAACACATCACATTGGTCAAGAATGTTTTGAATTTTATTCTCATCCATGATTTTGCCATGATAAGTGAACTCTTTGCCTGACAATTGCATTGCAGCAGGAATTTCGCCAATAAAATCTATTGCAAATTCTTGCTGTGCATTTGATAGTCTTTGAAGGACGGGATTCAACAAATGCAATCCCTTTCTCGCTTCATGTCTGCCTATAAAAACAAATTTTAACACCCCCTCATGCACTTGCAATTCATTTACATCTCTATACCATGAAGACTCAATACCGATACCACACTCCCACACTTTACTTTTATGAGATAACTGATTCAGACGAGCGGTTAACTTACCTCCTAAGGATTGGATAAAATCCGCATTTTTTATCAGAGATTTTGCAGGGATTCGCAATAGGGATTTTTCAAGTCTTTCCTTAAAAGAGAACGCAGGTTGATACATTTCAATTCCATGTAAATTGAGCACTACCGGGGTGCAAACATTTTGATTCCGTCTTTTAAGCATTGTCCAAGCAGTAAAGCCTTGTGCATAAATTACATCAAACGAAGCCATGTCGGTTTTAAAATGTTCATAAAGTAACTGACTGTATTTCCTTGAATTTAAAATATAATGTCCCGGCAAATGAATGGAATCAGGGAATTTAAATCCAACAACTGCTGTAACTTCTAATTCCTTGGCAACTGTGCGATTATCGGGAATAACATTCTCTCCATAAACACAGTGCGCAAGCGTAACCTCACAACCTTCTCTTGCAAGATACCTGGCTAAGTTATTGGAATGTTTTTGCATCCCTCCCAAAGCATAAGGATAAACCCCATCTGTAAGCAGAAGAACTTTCATTAAGGCTTAGAAATTACATACTTCTCCTATATTGCCCTCCCACATTGAACAAGGCATCGGTGATCTGACCTAATGAACAAATCTTAGCAACTTCCATTAATTCTGCAAACACATTCTTATTGTGAATTGCGGCTGATTGCAGCTTCTTGAGTGCTTCGTCAGTATTTTTTTCATTTCGCTTATGCAAATGAGCCAACATCTCAATTTGATAGTCCTTTTCCGTTTGTGTAGCCCGAATGACTTCTTTAGGAATAATAGTTGGAGATCCACTGCTACTCAAGAATGTATTAACCCCTATAATAGGGAACTCACCCGTTTGTTTTAATCTTTCATAATATAAACTCTCTTCTTGAATAGTACTGCGTTGGTACATTGTTTCCATTGCGCCCAACACACCACCTCTATCGGTAATTCTATCAAACTCAGCATACACAGCTTCTTCTACCAAATCTGTTAACTCTTCAATGATAAATGAACCTTGTAATGGATTTTCATTTTTTGCCAAGCCTAATTCTCTATTGATGATAAGTTGAATCGCCATAGCCCTGCGCACAGACTCCTCTGTCGGGGTTGTGATCGCTTCATCATAAGCATTAGTATGCAGAGAATTACAATTGTCATAAATTGCATACAAGGCTTGCAATGTTGTTCTAATATCATTAAAGTCAATTTCTTGGGCATGTAAAGAGCGACCACTGGTTTGAATATGGTATTTTAACATTTGTGAACGAGCATCCGCACCGTATTTGTGTTTCATCGCTTTCGCCCAAATTCTTCTCGCCACACGTCCTATTACTGCATACTCAGGGTCTATTCCGTTACTAAAAAAGAAAGACAAATTAGGTCCAAAATCATCAATACTCATGCCTCTGGAAAGGTAGTACTCAACATAAGTAAAACCATTTGACAGTGTAAAGGCTAATTGTGTAATTGGATTTGCTCCGGCTTCCGCAATATGATATCCTGAAATTGAAACTGAATAAAAATTCCTGATTTTTTGAGAAATAAAATATTCTTGTACATCACCCATCAATCTAAGTGCAAACTCAGTACTAAAGATACATGTATTTTGTGCCTGATCTTCTTTAAGTATATCAGCTTGTACAGTGCCACGAACCTGAGATAAAGTATGGGCTTTAATCTTTTCATATACATTTTGAGGCAGCACCAGATCTCCTGTAACACCGAGCAACATGAGCCCTAATCCATCATTTCCTTCAGGTAGCTCACCTTGATATTGAGGTATTGGTTGTCCATAAGACTTGTAAATCTTTGCAATCTTCTTTTTTACCTCATTCTCTAATCCGTTTTCTTTTATATAAACCTCACATTGCTGATCAATCGCAGCATTCATAAAGAAAGCCAACAACATAGGTGCAGGACCATTGATAGTCATAGAAACAGAAGTCTTAGGGTCTGCTAAATTAAACCCGCTGTATAGCTTTTTGGCATCATCCAAACAGCAAATACTCACACCGGCATTTCCAATTTTCCCATAAATATCAGGACGTAAATCCGGGTTTCTGCCATACAGGGTTACAGAATCAAACGCTGTTGAAAGACGTTTAGCCGGCATCCCTTTGCTGACATAATGAAACCTCTTATTAGTTCGTTCCGGACCACCTTCTCCGGCAAACATTCGTGTTGGATCTTCTCCTTCTCTCTTGAAGGGATAAATTCCGGCAGCATAAGGAAATTCACCCGGAAAATTTTCAGTTAATATCCAAAGTAAAATATCTCCCCAACCACTGTAACGCGGAACCGCAATCTTCGGCACCTGTGAATGAGACAAAGACTCTGTATGGGTTTGTATTTTTATTTGCTTATCGCGTACTTTAAATACAAAATATTCATCCTTAAAAGATTGAATCTTGTTAGCCCATTGTTGTATCAAATCCCAATGATGGGGGTTTAGATTCTTCTTTTCTTTGTGGAATTGAGCGACCAATTTTTTGAGTATATCATCAGAGCCTTTATAGTTAGGATTGAGCAATAAGTCATCTCCTCCAAAGCTAAGCACGGCTTGGTATAAACCATATAATTTTGAAGCAATTTCAGATTGTCTAACTGCAGTGGCGTTATAGTTTCTATTATTCTCTGTAATTTCACTTAGATAGCGAGTACGCTGCGGAGGGATGATATACACTTTCTCAGACGACTCTTGCTTGATTGCGACTCCTGTTCCAAATTTCACTTTTGTTTTTTTCTCAATCACCTCTATCAGTTTGTGATATAATTTATTCATACCTGAATCATTGAACTGAGAAGCAACTGTCCCGAAAACGGGCATATCTTCCGGCTTCATATCAAACAATTTGTGATTGCGTTGAAATTGTTTCTTTACATCTCTAAGTGCATCCAAAGCTCCTTTCTTGTCAAACTTATTCAGTGCAACAACATCAGCAAAGTCAAGCATATCAATCTTTTCAAGTTGAGAAGCAGCACCATACTCCGGTGTCATCACATAGAGTGCTACATCTGCATGTTCTGAAATTTCACTTCCTGACTGCCCTATTCCTGAGGTTTCCAGTATAATCAAATCAAAGCCGGCAGCTTGCATAATTGCAAGTGCATCATCAACATGTTGACTCAAAGAAAGATTGCTTTGACGGGTTGCCATTGAACGCATGAACACACGTTCATTGTTTATTGAATTCATTCTGATTCTATCACCCAACAATGCTCCACCTGTCTTGCGTTTACTTGGATCAACAGAAATAATGGCGACATTCTTCTTAGGAAAATCGTTGAGATATCTTCTCACAAACTCATCAACCAAACTTGATTTTCCTGCACCTCCTGTTCCTGTGATTCCCAACACCGGTGTCTTTGATTTAGCGGCAGCTGATTTAAAGGTTTGTTTAAATAACTTAGGATTATTTTCTGCAAGCGAGATGAGTCTTGAGATGGTGTTAACATCCCTTTTTTCAAGCAATTTTTTGAGTTTATCACCGGTTGGAACACTTGGTTTCTTGTCATAGATTTTATCAACCTTTTGCACAAGATCATTTATCATCCCTTGCAAACCCATACTTCTACCATCATCGGGAGAATAGATCCTCTCGATTCCATACTTCATCAAATCTTTGATTTCTTTGGGTAAAATTACACCACCACCACCGCCAAAAATCTTGATATGCCCTGCACCACGTTCTTTGAGCAGGTCATACATATATTTAAAGTATTCATTATGCCCACCTTGATAACTCGTCATAGAAATAGCATCAGCATCTTCTTGTATGGCAGTATTGACTACTTCAAGAGCACTCCTATCGTGTCCTAGGTGGATGACCTCCGCACCAGTGCCTTGAATAATTCTACGCATGATATTAATCGCTGCGTCATGTCCATCAAACAGTGAAGCTGCTGTAACTACACGAATCTTATGCTTGGGATGATATACTTCTTGTTCTTTCATAATATTTGAAACGTCAATAATTAAAGACGTGCAAAATTATGAAAATGAATGGGAATAATGTATTAAAAACCTAATTGCAGGGATTGATTCCCATCAGGCTTGTAAGGCGCACATTCCCACATTGGTGGAGTGCTTACCACTTCAGGTACATCAAGCGGGTCAAGTCTAAAATCAAGTTCTTGGTCGGCAAGTACTGACTTAATAAAATTGGCAAAAATGGGCAGTGCCGAATTGGCTCCTTGTCCTAAGTTTGTACTTCTAAACCTGACGGCTCGGCTATCACAACCAACCCAAGTAGCAGTAACCAAATCACGTGTTACACTCATAAACCAACCGTCTGAGTTACTTTGTGTAGTACCGGTTTTACCTCCTATGGTGCCGGCTATTTTATAACGTCCTCTCAATCGGGCACCTGTCCCATAATTTACTGCTCCTTCCAGAAATTTGAAGATAGTATATGCTTTTTCTTCAGTTAATACTTGATTGATTTTGGTGGGTCCAAATTCTGCCAAAATATTGCCATTCTTATCTTCGATTCGGGTTAGAAATGTAGGTTCAATCCAATTGCCTTTATTTGCAAACACACTAAAAGCACTCGCCATTTCCATAACAGAAATATCACAAACCCCGAGACAAATGGAATACACTGCTTGCAGCTTAGAGCTATCAATACCCATTTTACGCACAAAGTCCACAACATTTTGCGGACCTGATTCACCAAGGCTTTTCATCAATTGAGCCGTATAAAGGTTATCTGAATTAGCCAAACCTTGGGGCATATTCATAAAACCGCCTGAACTCCCATCAGAGTTCTTAGGAGACCATGATTGCGAACCATCTATAAAGAATGTAGTTTGTTCTCGCGGAAAATACTCGCATGGGTCTGCCCCAAGATACAAAGCAGAAGCATAGAAAAGCGGCTTAAACGTTGAACCTACTTGTCTTGTTGCAGACTTGTTCACATGATCATACTGAAAATATTTGTGGTTTATTCCACCTACCCAGGATTTGATTTGACCTGTATGCGGATCCATTGCAATAAAGCCTGTTTGCAGAAATTGCGCATAATATTTTACAGAATCCATCGGACTCATTGTAGTATCAACCTCTCCTTGCCAACTAAACAAAGTCATTTTGGCAGGAGTATTCATCACTTTCCAAATAGCGGCAGTATCATCCTTAAACTCTAATTTGAGCGTCCTATAACGTTCTGTCTTTTTTGCCTCCATTTCGGGGAAACTTTTCAGTTCAGCCCAATTCTCTGCTCGCCAAGGCACTTTATTTCCCCAACTTTTATAAAACTCTGCTTGCAAAGAGGTTAAATGAAAGTTCACGGCTTTTTCTGCATGTGCTTGCATTTTAGAATTGATGGTTGTATATATTTTCAATCCATCTTTATACAAATTAAGCCCTCGTTCATTACACCAAGGAATTAATATGCGCTTCATATATTCTCTAAAATATGGAGCTAATCCTTCATTATGCGAATCCGCCACATAATCCAATTCAATTGGCAAACTCTTTAAACTGTCAAATTCTTCCTTAGGGAAAAATTTATACTTAGCCATTTGAGACAACACAACATTTCTTCTTTTGATTGCATTGTCTGGATTCAATTTTGGACTATAATATGAAATCGCTTTCAGCAACCCCACCAGAACCGCGGCTTCTTCTCGTTTTAAATCTAAAGGTTCTTTATTAAAAAACTCTTTAGCAGCAGATTTAATCCCGTAAGAATGACCTGAGAACTGCACCGTGTTGAGATACATTGTAATAATTTCGTCTTTTGTGTATGCTCGCTCCAATTCAATCGCAATCACCCATTCTTTTAGTTTTTGAATAACCCTTTTAATAGTGCTGCTATAATCAGGGTCATGAAACAGATTTTTTGCAAGCTGCTGTGTGATTGTACTCCCTCCGCCAGAACCTCCTGCCCCTGCTATTGCGCGCGCAAGGCTTCTAAAATCAATGCCTGCATGTTTGTCAAAACGAATATCTTCTGTGGCAATGAGTGCTTGAAACATAAACGGACTGATCTGCGCATAGGAAACATTGGAGCGGTTTTTTATGTAATATTTCCCAAGCAACACCCCGTCCTCAGCATAAATTTCAGATGAAATTTCACTTTTGGGATTTTCTAATTCAACAATATCTGGCATCGCACCCAACAAACCTTTGCTTATACCAATCATAAAAAGGATTCCGAACAGAACGGATGTAACTAAACAAATCCAGATGATTAGAAGAATTTTTTTCAAAATAAAATATTAGTTTTCAGTCGGCTCAAAGATAAGTTTTAAGAAAGTATTCCTGATAATCAGTCCACTTTTTTTCTTTTAACAGCGTAGAGAAATTCTGTTTTGTAATGAACAAGAACTCTTTTCTGTCGGCATTGGCTTTAATTTTCTTTAACAATGCTTCATTAACAACCACATCGTCAATATAATTCCTTACATCTTTTATATGATAAAATCCGGTTACAATGAGCACACGTGTATTAGCCTCAATAAATGAAGTAGTAATTTGCAAACCCATATCAGGACGGAAATCTCTGTTAAAGTCTGAAAATGCAATTTTCACCATATTCATATCCATATTAGGTGCAAGTTTTATGATAAAATGGTATTCGTCATTCTCATTTCCTTTAGCATATTTTGAACTCTTTGGCACATACTGCTTTTTTGTTGAGACTCCTGCAGAATCAATACCTGATAATTTCTCGTATGCGGCAACCCTATCTGCGGCCAAATCTCCCAAAGGTGTACCTGAATAATTTGCTGCAATATTCCCCATGATTGAATAATACTCCTTCATACGATTTTGCTCCGAAAGGATTAAACCATATACATAATCAAATTGACCTTCATAGGCATTACCATTGAATTTCAACTTGGCGGTATCATAAAGCCTAAGTGCTCCCTCAAAGTCTTTTGATTTATATTTTTGATAGAACAACTCATACAAATCATTCACTAAATCTTCAGGTGAACTCCTTTCGTTCGATACCTGCTCAGGATTTTGCAAAATTTGAATAAACTTGCTGTTGGGGTACTCTTGATTTAGCATTGATTTTAAACGATTCACCTGAGGTTCATTTCCTTCAGATTCGTAAATTTTTATGAGCAGATATAAAATGTTCTCTCTATAAGAATTTTTGAGATTTTTGGATAGAAATTGTTCCAACAATGCTTTTGCTTTTTGGACTTCGTTCAATTTATCCCTATAAATTGCACCTGCTTTAAAATAGCTCTCACCCATGCTAAACTCTGCTGCTTCTTGTGCTTGTACATCAAAAGGGACTAACGCAAAATACTTTTCATCTTCTTTGCTAATATCCGATGGCATTTTCATCATCACAGGTTGCATAGAGCCCGAAGAATCTATACTACTACTGTCTTGGTTCTTATCTTTATTTGTAATCGCATCGTTATTATCAGTTTGTGCAATACTTTGAATACGCCAAAAATCGCCTAACTCTCTGTTTCCCCATAAACGTTCAAAGTCGCCCTGACCTTTTAGTTTTAATTGAGGATTATAAAAAGGAAATCGAGAATCAGTGCCTTGTGGCGCTTGGCTGATTTGACCGGGTGTTCCTGCAAAAGGATCTGTTTGATTGTTAAACGGGTTATTATTTCTGTACTCTTCTTCCTCTTTGCGCTTTTGCTCCTCATCCTTAATCTTTTTGAGAGTCTCCTTCCTGAAATTAGCATCACGAGCCAGCCTCAACATACTATCTTGATAAGATATATTGACAAGGTTAGTAATCAAATCAGTCAAGACAAGGTGTCTTGCACTAATGGATTCGAACTCAGTAGATTCAGGGCTTAACACCTGTACAGCACTGTCATAATACTTTTGAGCGAAAGGATAATTTGTGTTTTCAAAATACAATTCAGCAACAAGCAAGAAAACCTTGGATTGCAAGTCTTTATTCTTAGAGTGAGCGAGTGATTGTTTAAAGTTATTTAAAGCTGATTGGCTATTTCCTTGTTTTAAATCAATGACACCTAATTCATAATAAATCTGATCCATCAAATCCAAGTTTTTGTCATCCTTCAACATTCGCGACAATATATTTCGTGCCTTTTGGACATTATGAGTTGGAGCTTGGGAATAGAGCCGCACCATATTGATACGGGCATAAAAGTTAAATTCATAAGGAGAATTGGCTTTGACAACTTTATTAAAATACTTAATCGCCTCTTGGGGTTTATTATTCAGCATCGCAAGCTGTCCTGCAACAAAATTCTTTCTATATTTATAATCACTTCTTTTGAGATCAGGCATTGCTTTTTTGATTCTCTCATAAGCAAGCGGGTATTTGCCTTGCATCACCAGCCCTTCTGTACTCACTAAATACAAATCCTTCATAAATTTCTTTGGAAAAGATTTGTCAGCCATCATAATATCAGACACTGCTACTGCTTCATCATATTTCTCGAGCATGATTAACGTTTTCACTATCCAAATCTCGGATTCATAAGCAATCATGGTCTTTTTGTATGTAGAAGCAACATATTCAAAAGCTTCCAAAGCAGCAAAAAAATCTCCTTTAAAAAAGTCAGATTTACCAATCAACAACCAACTATCATCCACCCATTTACCGGTTTGTCTGCGTGTGATTATGTGGTTGCATTTCTTAATAGCTTCATCCATTTGTGGCGTATTGCCTTTCAAAATATCTTGTGTTGAAAAAGGAAACAGACTCACTACTCCGCCAAAATCATCTTGATGAGCAAGAGCAGCATTCATTTGCGCTTCCTTTACTCTTTCATTCGCATTAAAAAAATAATTATAGTGCGAAACGGTATTAATATATGCTCGTTTGATAAAACTCTGTTTGCGTTGTGCATTCGCGTTAGAAAACGAAAACACTGCTAAAGACAAGACGAAATAAAAAATGAATCTTTTATGAATGAATATTGTTTTCAACTTTTCCTTACATAACTTTGAAACCGCGAAAATATTTCACATCTTTCAACTTTTCATGAAAAACAAGAAAAAGCGTCTAAGTTGGGTTCGGAAGTTACGCAATCGCTATCGTTTGATGTTAATCAACGAGAGTAATTTTCAAGAAAAGGTTACTATCAAACTCACTCCATTAAGTGTATTACTCTTGTTTTTCGGAGGCTTCTTGCTTTTTTTCTTAATAAGTTGGCTGCTCATTTTTGCCATTCCTCCTTTGCGCATGTATATGCCGGGATACGAACACGACAAAGACAGGAAATTTAAAAATGAGATAATAGCAGATGTGAACAAAGTCGAAAAATCTATATCCGTACTTGAAGACAAGAAAGTATTGTTGGACATCTTATTAAGAGGCGACAAGTTAACAAAAACAGATATTGCATTTTTACAAGACCAAATTGACCCAACTAAAGAATTTGAAGAGAGGGAGCAAATAATACGTTCACAATCCGATAGTGGTTCAGCCATTCCATCTCCAACAACAATCTTTATGGAGCCGTCTGAGAACGTATTTACATTCACAAGTGAACAAAGCAACCTCAGCCGGATGTCCGGTCTGTTTTATCCTCCAATCAGCGGAAAAGTTACCTTCCTTTACGAGTCAAGCCAACACCCTGCAATAGACATTGTACCCAACAAGGATGAGACTATTAAAGCAGCATTGGATGGCACGGTTATTTTCTCAGGTTGGACTCCCGAAGACGGCAACGTGATTTGCATTCAACATCCGGACAATTGGATTACTGTTTATAAGCATTGCGCTCAGGTTTTTACAAAAAAAGGAATCAGGGTTAATGCAGGCGAAGTAATTGGTGTGGTTGGCAACACCGGAAGACTAAGCAGCGGACCACATCTTCACTTTGAACTTTGGCATAATGGGGTAACACTTAATCCACTAAATTTCATTCGATTTAACTAAACATGTATAATCTTAACCACACATTCTTCTTTGCACTTCTTGCCTTAGCTTTATATTCCTGTACTTCTGACTCAAGCACAATTCCGGCTTCTACTCCTATTGCTTCAAATAACCCGCTGATAGATGACTTACCTCTTGTTGAAGATACCACAACCCAAGCTAATTCTCCATTGACATACAATCAATTTCCGTTCGGCTGCCCTACATTAGTCAACTTTGTCTTTTCTGACGAATGGCGTATTATTGATCGTTCAGGCACACGCGACATGGGGTTCAGTATATATCACAAAGCATTATTGGACATCAATAAGTGCTTACAACAAATTAACACTCAAGCCCCTATTCAGCATCCTAAAATCAAGAAAGCCGGCTATACCAAATATTTCAACGATGATAATTTAATCTGCAATAACGTAGCCAGCACCGATAGTATCATTGTTACACTTCCCAACATAGGAAAATTCAAGAGTTATTATGCTTTTGGCAGTGTACATAATGAAATGGATTCCACAGCTGCGGTTGAACATTGCACCGAATACGGCAATCTGGTACTCATAGACTCTGTTACTAATAATGCAAAGGTTTATAATCTTTACTTAATGAAACAGCATGAAGACAATATTTCATTGAGACTATTTTATATAGACGCAAACGCAGTAATCAATATAATGGAAGTTACTTGTGACACCAGAACATGCCATGTTACCAAACGATTCAAAGCAACCATTGATAACCAAGGCAATATTTCAACAGAGTAAAAATAGCACCATGAATTTCCCGCAAATTCTCCTTGCCTCAGGTTCACCACGCAGACGTTTTTTGCTCCAAGATGCAGGTTTTGATGTCAGTTTCGCCAATCCGGACGTCAACGAAGATTTCCCGGAATCAACACCGGCTCCTCAAATCCCATTATTATTGGCTCAAAGAAAAAATTTAGCAATTGAATCAGACAAACTGATTGTTGCTGCCGACACTATTGTATGTTTAGAAAACGAAATTTTAAATAAACCATCAAATGCTGATGAAGCATTTCAGATGTTAAGTAAATTATCAGGAAAAGTACATTCAGTGTTCACGGGTGTTTATATTAGACTTGGAACAAAACAACATGGCTTTGTGGAAGAATCAAGAGTATTTTTCAAAGAGCTAAAACCTGATTTCATCAAAAGCTATATCAAAGAATATCACCCGTTTGACAAGGCAGGCTCTTATGGAATTCAAGACATGATGGGATACTTTGGCATTTATAGAATAGAAGGGTGTTATTATAATGTGATGGGATTTCCTTTAGCAAGATTTCATGAAGAATTGAGCAATTTTTTGGTAAAGTAATTACTTTACTTTTGCTCTCTATGAAATTCGTAAAATCAATCCTAGTAATTGCGTCATTGAGCATTATGTTCAGTGCTTCTGCGCAGCAACAATTTGCCCAGTTCAAGCAAGTTAATGATGGTAAATTTTCGTACACCTATATTGAAAATGATCCTGCTAACGCAAGATTCTACACCTTACCCAATGGACTCACAGTAATTCTGGCACAAAACACAGAAAAACCGGTCATCCAAACATTAATAGCAACAAAAGCCGGCAGCAAAAATGACCCTGCGACAAACACGGGTCTCGCGCACTACTTAGAACACCTTCTCTTTAAAGGTACAGACAAGTATGGCACTATAGATTATGCTACAGAAATTATCTATTTAAACAAAATAGATTCATTATACAGTGTTTATAATAAAACTACCAACGACACAGAACGCAAAGCAATTTACCGTGCAATTGACTCAATCTCACAGATTGCAGCAGGTTATGCCATTCCAAATGAATATGATAAATTAATGCAAGTCATAGGCGCGTCCGGCACAAACGCTTTTACAAGTTTTGAACAAACAGTTTATGTAAATCAAATTCCTGCAAATGAAATTGACAGATGGTTAGAGATAGAATCAGAGCGATTCAGAAATCCTGTATTCAGAATATTTCATACAGAACTTGAAGCAGTTTATGAAGAGAAAAACATTTCGCTTGACAATGACCAAAACAAAGTATTTGAAACATTATTTGCCAAACTATTCCAAAATCATACTTATGGAACCCAAACCACTATCGGCACTGTAGAACATCTGAAGAATCCTTCTCTTCAAGCCATTAGAGACTACTATCACACATACTATGTTCCAAATAACATGGCAATTATCATGGTTGGTGATTTAGATTTTGACAAGACCATTCAAGCAATTTCAGACCGTTTTTCTTACATGCAAGCAAAACCCATCCCTGTATTTACATTTAATCCTGAACCTATACACAACTCACCTACTGTTGCTGAAATCACAGGTCCGACAGCAGAAATGGTAGTGTTAGGATATAGATTCCCCGGAGATGGCACCAAAGAAGCTGACTTACTCCGTATGATGGACTTGGTTTTATCTAACTCCGCAGCGGGATTGATTGACTTGAATCTGAACAAAAGTCAAAAAGTATTAGGAGCAGGCAGTTCTCCTGAAATATTGAAAGACTATTCTGTTCACTATTTCTACGCAATGCCTAAAGAAGGACAATCATTAGAAGAAGTAAAAAACTTAATCCTATCTCAAATCCAAGCAGTACAAGACGGAAATTTTGATGAAAACTTGATGAAAGGAATTATTTTTAATCAAGAGGTAGATGACATTAAAAACTTTGAAGACAACCAAGGAACTGCTTATACCCTGCTTGATGCGTTTATAAAAAATCTTCAATGGAATGAAGTATTAAACATCAATTACAGAATGAGCAAAATCACCAAACAAGAATTGATGGACTTTGCTAAGAAATACTACACAAACGATTATGTGATAATATATAAAAGACAAGGCACTGCTGAAAATGTTACCAAAATTGAGAAACCTCAAATTACAAAAATCCCTGTTAATAGAGACAAAACTTCCAATTTTGTTCAACAAATTGCAAGCAAATCAACCAGTCCAATTGAGCCTAAATTTCCTGATTTCAACAAAGATATGCAGCAAGGAAATCTTGGCATTGCTTCATATTTCTATATTCCAAACAAGCGTAACGAACTCTTCACGTTGTATTACGTTATTGATGCAGGAACATACAGCAACAAAGAGCTCTCATTGGCTTTGGACTACTTAGAATACATGGGTACAGACAAATATACTCCTGAAGAAATTAGCGAAAAATTTTATTCATTAGGTTGTTCTTATGGAGTGAGTGCAAGCAATAGACAATCCTATGTTTACTTATCAGGATTACAGCAAAATTTTGAACAAGCGTTGGCACTGTTTGAACATCTCTTAACCAATATGAAAGCTGATGAAATTGCATTGGCAGATTTGAAAGGACGACTTTTAAAATCAAGAGAGAATAGTAAATCAAACAAAAATGCGATTAGAACAGCATTGAACTACTACGCCCTTTATGGCGCAGACAATCCACAGCGTTTTGTACTCAAAAATAAAGAAATCAATAAAATAAAATCAAAAACACTGATTAAATCTATCAAGGGATTATTGCAAACCAAACATGACATAGTTTATTACGGACCCGGTGCATCTGTTGATGTGCTAAACATTATCAGCAAGTATCATCATTTACCGAAGAAGTTTGCCAAGTCTCCTAAAATGAAGGAGTTTACTCCACTGCAACAAGTTGAACCAACAGTATATTTTTCCCATTACAACATGGTTCAAGCTGAAATCACTTGGCAAAAGCCCACACATCCATTCAATCAAGCATTATTACCTCAAATCGCAATGTTTAACGAATACTTTGGTGGCGGTATGAGTTCTATTGTTTTTCAAGAAATTAGAGAATCTCAGGCATTGGCATATTCAACTTATGCATATTATGCACAACCAATGTTACCTAAAGAAATCGGGAGGATGTTTGCCTATGTCGGCACGCAAAGCGACAAAATGCCCGCTGCCATTCACAGCATGAACGAATTGATACACAACATGCCTCAAAATCAGAGTTCATTTGATCAAGCAAAAAACTCTTTAGACAATAATATCAGAACTTCTCGCACCACCAAAACAGGAATTTACTTTGCTTGGCGAACCGTTCAACTATTAAATCTGCCTAAGACAACCAACGAACTGCTGTTTGATAAAATCAATACAGTTACAATGGCTGATGTCGTGAATTTTCAAGAATCCTATGTAAAACAAGGAAATTACACTCTGTCTATCTTGGCAGATGAGAGCAAGGTTACACAAGAAGAACTAAAGAAATACGGCAAAGTTATCACACTGAGTCTTGATGAATTGTTTGGTTATTAATCAACACATTCATAATGAAAGTCAGGAAATACTCCGGTGAGCTAACCGAATTCGATATAGAAAGGCTTCGAAATTCGCTGACAAAGTCCGGTGCTGCAGATGAAGATGTAGATATTGTGTTGCAACGCATCAAACCTAAAATTTATGATGGTATGCACAGTAAAGAAATCTACAAACTCAGTTTCAAGGAATTAAAGAAACTGGCTCATTCCTTTGCTGCACGTTATAGTTTAAAAAGAGCATTGAGAGACTTAGGTCCTACAGGATTCTATTTTGAAAAATGGGTTGCAAAGTTTTTAATTGATTATGGCTATCAAACAGCTCATAATCTAACTCTACAAGGACATGCAGTTTCGCATGAAGCAGACGTAATCGCCTTCCGAGACAACATCTTATATTGGATTGAATGTAAGTTTAGAAATACTATGGAAACAAAAATTCCTGTTACTATTCCCATGTATTTCCTTTCTCGTATCAAAGATATTTCTAACAAGGAGTTTGATTTGTTTGGGCATAAGCAACAGTTCACTAACGGGTGGCTTATTACAAACTCCTATTTCACCTCTGACTCAATTGCGTTTGGCGAGTATTACCATATCAAACTCTTATCATGGGAATATCCAAACGGCAATAGCATCAAGAATATGGTTGACAAAAGAGCGCTTTACCCTATTACTTGTCTAACTTCAATTAACATGAAAGAGAAAAGATTTTTATTGGAAAATGAAATTATCTTGGTAAAAGACTTAATAGACAACAAGAATATATTTGAGCAAATCGGGTTGGACAATCGCAAAATGAATACAGTTATCAAGGAAATTGAAGGCTTGCTTAGCCGCCAATAAGCATTTTGTGCACTTTATCTTAACAAAGTAAATGTACCTTTGGTATTGAAATACTTGTCTGCATAGTTTGTGTATTCTATAAACACCACATAGACATCTTGCTTGCATGGCACACCATTAAAAGTACCATCCCAAGTCTGTTTTGCATCATCTGTAATGAATAACTTTTCGCCCCAGCGATTGAACACTGTCATCTTAAATGTCTTAGTACCGGAAGCAATCACTCCAAACCCTTCATTCAAACCATTTCCATCGGGAGAAAAAGCATTTGGAATGTACATAATGGGCGGATAGTCAAAACAAATTTCATTAGACCATGATACTTCGCCTCTGCCTCCAAATTCATTGGCTTTAATGCGATAACATTGTGTATAATGGTCGGTACCATTATCATAGTGAACTCTCACAGGAGAAGACTTCCAATCATACTCTTCAAAAGGAGTCTTATTCAGTAACTTTCTATTGACTACATAATCCAACACGCCTTGATGCCAACCCATATATTCAGTAAAATCAAGGTCAACTGTGTACTCCATGATTTTGTCTCCGGTTAATAAAATAGTCCTATGAACGGGTGAATTTATCTGTTCATTACAAAGATTTGAGCCTCTAATTTGAAAATCAAAGGGTGTAATATCTGTATTTACTTTTTTCTCTGTAAATGTGAAGACATTACCTGCTACCTCTCCTATTTTATTAAATGATTGTTCCGGATTCACTCTTCGTTTATAAATCCCAAAAGTTGTGTCATAACGAGGAGCATTGATCAATTCCCAATTTATAATTATTTGATTATCTCCTGCCGGAGGTGGGCTTACAGTAACAACCTTAATATCAATACCAATGCTATCAATAAACACAGGCAGGGTCAATGTATCTCCTAAACATCCAAAATCAGAGCGTTCAAAAACACTGATACGATTAGATTGCAGTCCATTCCAATCCACCACAGTTTTAGGAGTAAGAGCAGTGTCTTTTCTGACACCACCTTCTACGTTCCAATAAAAAGTCGAATTAGGGAAGCCGGTTACACTATATTGTCTGTTAAGAAAATTTGGGAAACACAAAATACTATCTCCAATGATTGGTGTAGTAACAGGTTTAGGATGAATGGTCAAAACACTGTCAATCAAAGGTCCTGCGCATCCAAATTCACTAATTTCTTTTACTCGAATAACAAAACTTCCATACACATTAGTTGGAAGAATAATGGTCTTGCTGCCTTGCCCTTCTAATACAGTATCACCATTTACTTCCCAATGATAGGTGGAATTCTTATATCCATTCAATGTAAAACTAAGCGGTACTTCATATTGGCAAACCGCAAACTTGCCCTCAATAAAATCCACACTAGGTATTGGATTAATTTGCACATCTATATCTACCTTATTGCTGATACATTGTTTGCTGTTCAAGGTGTCATAAGCGGTTTGGTAATATTTAATTTTTCCCATACCGGCTGTTCCCCAAATAACATCGAGTGAATAGTCCTGTGGATTGATATTGTCAATCGTTCCACCGGTTACATCCCAGTAATAAACAGTATGATGCACCAATGGATTGGGGATATACCTTTCTTTGGTAAATTCACACACAGAAAAATCACCCAAAGGTTCATGAATCTCTAAATCATAGGTAACTTTTATATTGTGGTAGATTGTGTCTCCGACACATCCAAATGCCATGGTCTCCACCACTTTTAACACTACCACTGCCGGTTCTCCAAAAGCTAAAGTAACAGTATCTGTACCTTGTCCTTTTTGAATGGTTGCACCATCAATAAACCATTGATAGGTAGAACCGGGATACCCTTTTACATAAAACTGAATATTGCCATTATTAGGACATACGGTAGGAGGTCCAATAATACTATCCACCAAAGGTTTCAATGCATAAACAGTTTTAACAACGGTATCGCTCGGACAACCAAACATACTTGTATAAAACAATTTTACATCATAAGCACCTGCATCAGTGGGAATAAACTCAAAAGGGTCTGAAGAAACCTGATTATTACCTTGCGGGTCAATCCACGTCCAATTAAAGGCATTGAGGAGTGTAGCAGGAGAAGGTTTAAAATATAGGCTATGTCCTACACATACTGAATCTGCCGGCACTAGCGGGGAAATAGAAATATAAGTTAAAATACCGGGCAAAGGCGGTTTTGGAGCATACTTAACCGTATAGGACTTTGTTTTATCTACACAACCATTTTTTGAAATTTCTTTCGCATATACCGTTCCCGAAGGTTTATCAAAATCCCAGTCAACAGTAATCTGCTTTGTACCTTGACCGGAAGTAATAGTACCATTTTCAACCGTCCATTCCACCGTACTTCCCGCACCAATATTCAGTGCCTGATACTTACTGCCTTTGACACCCGGACACACGGGATTATCGCCTCCAATTAACAATTTACTTGTAAAAGGCTTGACATAGATATAATACGTTTCGTTGATAAACTTTGGAGGACATCCATCATCTAAAGCCTCTATTACGAATGAATAAGGAGCCGCTCTTCCTTGCTCACAGGTGGTTTGCCAACAAAATGTAGAGGTTACTGATTTGTATCCTATTTTGGTTGGGAAGGTCGCTGTGGTGCCAACCCATGCCCCCTCTCCTGTAAACATTTCTCCATACGCACTTAACCTCACATTCTGAGCATCTTGATCTACAGCATTAATATCAAAACAAAGTTTTTCGCCTGCTTCCACTTCTCGAGTAAAAATTCTTGACGATGCTGAAAGACTGGGTTTAATATTAGGAGGACAATTGATGACAAGTAATTGTATATCTAAACGTGTCTTTCCTATTAAAATACCATTTCTGTATTCCTCTACATCAACTGCTAGTGCAAATCGACCTAAGTCTTTAGCCATTACAGTCATGGTGCCGGTAGAGGCATTAATTTCGGAATATCCATTTGCGCCAAATGGTTTACTCTCATCAAATCCTGCATTATACACGATGTATTTTGGACCACTATAATTAGATTCGCAACCCGGAATAGCATCATCTGGACCTCCGCCACTCCAAGGTCTCACAAAACGAAATACCAACGAATCACCATCCGGATCAATTGCATAGTTTCTTATTTGGGTAGTGTCATTGATACAGATATAGGGAACCGGTACTTCAGTGTAGTAGGGCGAACTGTTAACAATAGAAGTGGCAGGAATCTTTGTAAGATAAGTTTGTCCTTGTGTAGGCTGATACACTCCTTGAACATATCCATTTGGCAAATTATTCTGAGTATTGCGGCAACAGCGCTCCCATTTGAGTGAATAACCAAAATTCGTCTGTGGCAAGCTGATAACTTTTTCATACACACATACTTCTATACAAGCTTGTGCAGACTGGGCACACTTGGTCATACCCACAGGATCTACTTTTCTTGGCTTGCCTCTAACAATGGTAAGACGTGAATAAAAGCTACCGTTCCCGTTATAAATACAAACATCCATTGTTTCATCAAAGTCAACACTACTGTTACAATCTCTGTAAACAACAAAATAAACTCTGTAATTATACATGGAGCTATTGCCCACTCTGCCTATATATTCATACCCTGCATACCCGCCCACCAAATGGGTAGAGAATGCGCTGTTAGAAAAACAGAATACAAAAAGCAGTAATACCAATAAATGCTTAACCTTCATAATTTCACAGAGGTTATGCAAATTACGTTCATTTTTTACTTTTATAATCTATTTTTTCTGACTATTTGACAAACGTTATATTTGCAACCTCAATAAAAATCACATTTCATTGCTTGTTATACATTCAGATTGTCTGCATTTTAGAGGTGACATTCCATGCAAACCCCACAAAGAACATGAGGTACATTGCGATGGATGCCCTTACTACGCTCCAATCAGTAAACGAATTCTAATCATCAAATTAGGTGCGATTGGTGATGTCATTAGAACCACTCCATTAGTAAGCCGATATAAGTCCATTTACCCAAATTGTAAAATTACTTGGCTAACCCTTACACCTGCCATTTTACCAAAGAGCGAAATTCACGAAATACTTACTTTAAGCACAGACTCTATTGTTTACCTACAAAATGCAAGTTTTGATATTGCCATCAATCTTGATAAGGAAAAAGAAGCTTGTGCTCTTTTGAAGCAAGTTGAAGCAAAAGAAAAATATGGATTCACGCTGATTGACAACAATCCTGCACCTATTAACAAACTTGCACAACATAAGTTTGAAACAGGAGTTTTTGATGATATCAGCAAGAAAAACGCCTTATCCTACTGCGAAGAAATATTCAACATCTGCGGGCTTGAATATCAAAGAGAAGAATATCTATTGGATACACATGATGATAAAGGTTATGACTGGTCTGCGATTGATAAAAGCAAAAAAGTTGTTGGTTTAAATACCGGCTGTGGCGGAAGATGGACTACAAGACTGTGGACTATAGATAACTTTACAACCTTAGCTACACAATTGCTCAAGCAAGGATACGAAGTCATTTTATTAGGCGGAGAGCAGGAGCATCAACGCAATCTCGAAATCAGTTTGTGTTCCGGAGCAAAATACTTAGGATACTTTGAACTCAACCAATTTATCAATTTGATAGCTCAATGCGACTTAGTGGTTACTCAAGTTACCATGGGAATGCACCTTACATTAGGGTTAAAAAAGAAAATTGTTTTGATGAATAACATTTTTAATCCGCACGAATTTGACCTCTTTGATAGAGGAATCATTGTAGAGCCTGACAAAGAATGTGTGTGCTTTTATCTAGGCACGTGTAAACTTGGGCAGAGTTGTATGCACGATTTGCCGGCAGAGAAAATACAAGCAGCAGTAAATAAATTATTGCCTTTTGCCAAATAAAAAATAATGCTATTTTTGCGCCTCGTTTGAACCAAGGCGTGGTAGCTCAGCTGGCTAGAGCGCAGCACTCATAATGCTGAGGTCGGGAGTTCGAGTCTCCCCCACGCTACTGAACAGGACAGGTCGTCAAAATTGACGACCTGTTTTGTTTTATCGGATTGTAAATCATTGGTAATCAACAATAAATCGGCAATAGCAGAACTGCCGTCCGTAGTTCGACATTGATTTTTCTCAAATATCAGTTTTTTCGGGAAAATCGAACTAAGGAACATTCTTTTTCCCTCCAAATCCAAGTCCTGCCACAGTTTGCAGAGGTTTGACATGACTCCGAAAGCAAGCTCCATTTGCGAAAGCGTATCGGTGTTTGTTATCTCAAAATCCGACTTCTGAACTTCCAGTAATGCCAGTTCTTCTTTGTAAGTGTCTTTTAGTCGCTGATAGGAGTCCATTTCTATTTTTCCCTCTACCAACAACATATCTGTCTTTAAAAGGGAGGCTTTTACCTGCTCTATACGGCTGTTGATTTTGCTTATACCACTCCTGCGGGAAGTCTTGTCTATACCGATGATACGCTCTACGGATTTAAGATAGGTTTCTATGTATTCGGGTTTAATCGAAATCTCTTCAAGCCATTCCTCAAAACGCTTATTGACAAGCGGTGCTGAAACCCTGTGCTTGCAACCCTGTCTGCAATGGTAGTAAAAAAAATCGGTTGCCTATGCCGCTTCTTGATGCGCTTCCTGTAAGGTTGCCCCCGCAATCAGGACACACAAGAGAACCCCGTAGCAGCAGTTCTTCTCTTTCCGTCTTCGGCTTGGACTGAATGGCTTTAACCTTACTCGAAAGAACCTGCGCTTTCTGAAATAAAGCCTCGCTTACAATCGCCTGATGTACTCCCTCTACTATCTGTTCAGGTTCTTCCTTATGGGCGGGAACTACAATCTTACCTGTATAAAGAAGGTTGTCAAACACCGTGGCAAACCCGCTCCTTGAAAGGGTCATGCCTTTGTGAGCAAGTTTCTTACGGATTTGCTCTTTTGCATATAAGCCTGTGCAGAACAGTTCAAAGGCTTCTTTGACTAATTCGGCTTTATGTCCGTTAGGCACTAACAGGGGCTTGTTTGTTTCATCACGGGAATATTTATATCCGAAAGGTGCGGTATTGCAATACCTGCCTTCTTTTAACGCCCTCCTTATTCCGTTGGCGGTATTAATGCATCTGCGGTCATTTTCTATTTCGGGAGTAGCAAGATAAATCATTTGCAACAGCTTGTTTTCGGGTATGTTCATATCCAAAGGCTGCTCTACGGCTTCGCATACAACACCTAAATTCCCCAACTTCTGTATGGTCATCAGGGCTTCTATGGAATTGCGGCTGAACCTGTCCCATTTCAGAAAAACAAGTTTGTTTATTTTGCCTTTGTTCTGTTTCAGGAAGGAAAGCAGGTTGTTAAATGTGGGTCTGTTGAAGGTTTTGGCGGAATAGTCCTCTGAAAACCTGTGCATGATTTTGTAGCCTTTCAGATTACAATAAGTGTCGAGCTTGTCTTGTTGGTCGCGTAAGCTGTATCCCTGTTGCGCCTGCTCATCGGTGGATACTCTTACATAAGTGATTACGTTTGTCTTTCGTCTTTCTTTTTATTTGCTGTTGTTCTTTTCTTGTTTTCCCAAGCCCTGCAAGTGAGTATAGCAAGTTGGTAAAAGAACTCGTCAGGGTTTATACTTTCCTGTTTACTTTCCGGTTTTTCGCTTTTGTTGCTGTCGGGCTTGTGCGTTTTCTGCTGTTTCAAAGATAAGAAAAATTAGTTTACAGACAAATAAAAATGCCGCTTTTCTGCAAAGCGTCCGCACAAAGGTTATGGGAAGAGGCTTGTACCCTGAAAGGTTTTGAAAGAATCTGAAAGGTTTTGAAAGAACGTGAAAGGAGATGAAAGAAAATGAAAGGAATTATATAAAATGTAGTGTAATGAAAGATTTTGAAAGGAAATGAAAGGTTTTGAAACCCCAAATAAATTATCAAGCTGCTATTTTATGCTCGGTGATTCTATTTGGTAACGATGCAAAAGAAAAAATAATTCCATTGATTCAAGACTTATTTAAAAATCAAGGAAAATAAAATATCTTTTCAAGGGCATTAGTTTTAAGTTGTTTGCGACAAGAGAATTAGTTGTTTCGCATTCTTCATCACCAAAACACATTAATTCTCACTCTTCCGCTAACCACATTTTTCTTTTCAAAGCCCCACAGTTTATCAATGTAATCGTAGCCACCCACGAGAGAAAAAGACAGTTTTTTTGAAGGTTTATACATCAGCATGATTTTTCCGCCATTTTTCTCTGCTTCGTTTTTAAACCAGGTTAAATGCGACTCAACGCCTGCGGTAAACCTTGGATTTATGTTTTGAGACACGGTAAGCGAAACTAAATTAGCGTTTAGCGTATCAATGCCGGGATTGGTTGTATTTGATTGCCATACGAACATTGTTTGAAGTCCTTTTGCAAATGTTGCACTTGAGTTTAATATCACTGAACGCATACCCGTTTTTCCTAAATTATCAAGAGACATAACAGATTGAGAAAAAGAAGTTGATGTTACCAAAAATACTTTCTTGATTTTTTTTGAATAGGTAAGAGTAAGGTTGGTAATTGAAAATTGATTAAATGACCTCAACAAAGAATCAGGATGATTGTTGCCGTGCTGATAAGGAGAGTGATAAACCGAAATATTAGGATATTTTTTATTCAAATTAGTCTGTAACATGATTCCATATCCACTCATCTTGTTTGTAGAGCTGTTCTCGTTAGCCAGGTTGTCACTGTTCATTTTATAGAAAATTTGGGAGGTAATCTTGTTTTTCAGAAAATTCCCTTTCAAAGAAAAATCCCTTTCAAAAAAGCCCACCCTCATAAAAGGATTTCCCACTGATTTAAACCCGGGGTTTACTCTTTGAACTTTTCCTTGAATCTCCAGGTTTTCCAGCAGTTTGTATTTACCCTCCACCCAAAATGCCGTATTGAGATTACTTAGCTTATATGCAGGTTCAATCCTGTTAAATGTGTCCGTGGAATTACCGCTAAAGGTTTCCTCAATTGCTGAATTTTGTGCGCTGAAATTACTTTGAGCTATTTCTCCACTAAGTGTAATTTTATATTTGTAAAAAATACCTTTCGCACCTGCGGAATTAACCGAATTATTTATTCTCTGCCTGTCATTAATGCCCAAGGGGCCATCAAAATAAGAACGTGAATAATAGAAATGACTTTTATCTTTATTGCCTATTCCTGCTGTAACAGCATAAAAATTCCTGTCAAAATCGGGTCTTTCGGTAGAGAAAAACCTGAAATCATTTGCAGCAGCTTTTCCGGCAGACACATTAATGAAAAACCTGTCTGAACTCCATGCAATATCAGCTCCCCTGACAGGTGTTCCGACTACCGTAAAATCCGAATGTGCAGGATAAACAACACCGACATTAAACTTGTCAAAACCACTCGCAAACCCTAAAATCTTCCTGAATTTTGAATCATAAGCACCCGAAATTGATTTGAGATTACTTTTTTTGCTTAACTCATCTTGGTTCAGATTGACAAAGCTAGAGTCTGCCCGCCTCAAAGCATCAATTTCCTCTTTCTTTTTTTTAATTGCCTGTATTTTTTCTTCTATCTTATCTCTGTCACTTTCCAATTTAGCTTTTTGCGCCTTCAGCTTCTCATATCTTTGCCTGATTGAATCCGAATGGTTTTTTGTATTTAAACTGTCTTTTCTGTTTGCCAATTCAGCGTTCAGGGAATCTGTCGGTAAATTAATATTGGGGTCAAAGCCTCTATTTTGCTGTGCTTCAAGGTCTTCCAATTCTTTTTCTAATTTAGCAAGCTGGTCGGTAATTTTATCTAGCTTTTCCTTTATTTCCGCCTCTTGTTTCTCTTTCAGGTTAAAGTCACGCTCTCTCATCCTGTCAATTTTTTTTCGCTCATTTATTTCTTTCATCAAACCGTCCAGCAATTGTCTTCTGAAAGTTGCCGCATCAAAATTCAAGCTGAAAGAGTTTGAATTGTAAAGGGAGTTGCTTTCAGTTGTGAAGTAAATATCTGTAGTAAATGGCAACCCCAATATGGTAAGCCTCGGACTCATCCAGACACGGGTGTACAGCAACTCATTCATAGCCAGCGGGTTTTGGGCATTCGCTCCAAAAGTTTCAATTGTGAGGTTTCCGCTGAGTAAAAATGATTTATTAAAGTTGTTTGAATACTTGGTTTTTGGATTTTTAAAATCGAAATTCAAATTTCTTTTATCGGCTTTACCGATACTTTTGTCCATTTTTTCTATTGTGTCAATTTTTAAATTTGACGAGTCTGAATTTAATTTCAAAATGCTGTCATTTGAAGTATAGCGCATCGTATCGACTTGTGCATTTGCACAAAATGTGCATAAAACAAGAGAGCAGAGTAAAATTATTTTATATTGAATTAACATTATTTTCTCATTACGAATAACCGGGGGCAATTAGGCACTTGCAAATATGAAATAAATATTTGTGATTTGTAGACGAAAAGCGAAATTACATCGAAATACAACAAAGGGACTCAAATTTTCAAACGCAAAAAACATAAAACACAATAAATAATTGCATTATGATGTCAATAAAATCAATATACAGACGACATTATTGTCTATTTTTAGCAACACTGCTTTTTGCCCTGTTTTTTTCCATGAACTCAACGGCACAAATCCAGGTAAATTTACGTCCAATCAATCCTTTTCACTTTACTCCTGAACATAGCTGGGAGATGGATGTGATAAGCATGAAAGAAAAAAGTTTCAGAGTTAAAGTATTTGCCCAAATTTCAACCAAAAACCATCAACTGATTGCAGATTTAGAGAGTGATGCCTTGTTGATAAACAAGGGGATGAATAGTTTTAACTCACTGACTACCCAAACTCAAAGGATAAACTATAGTTTGGCGGATTATGGAAATCTGGTCAGTGCCATAGGTAAATTCCCTGCGGGCGAATACATTGTCTGCTTAAAGTTTCAATGTTTAACACCCGATTGTGACGGAGCAGGGTCGGATGCAATATTTTTAGAACCCAACCTGTGCAGGGATGTTAAAGTTGAACTGCCCACCCCTTTGCTGTTGGCATCACCCTTTGATAAGTCTGAAATTGAAGAAAAAAGACCCATGTTTACATGGATTCCTCCAATGCCCATAGGAGGCATGTTGGAACTTAGATACGTATATACTCTAACCGAAAAGAGAGAAGGGCAAAGTAATATAGACGCAATCAGGAGAAACAGACCCATTGTTCAAGACCGCTATGTTGAAAGACCAACCCTGTTCTATCCTCTCGATATTGAAGAACTGGAATACGAAAAAGACTACGTCTGGCAAGTGGAGGCGTGGTACGGAAACATATACATTGCAACTTCTGAAGTATGGGAACTTAAACTTAAAGAGGAAAAAGAAGTGCCAAAATCCTTTAAATATATTGCTTTTCAAGACAAACCGACAGGAGGAGCATTAAAAACGAACTTTGAGGACACATTGTTTTTCATATATATGGAGACGGGAAAAGACATAAACGAAGTATTATTTGTTTACGATAAAAACAGGAATATTATTCCTGTGATTGCTTACAACATTAATCCGGATTCTACTTTGAATAGTGATAGCGAAAGTTCAGACAACACAATTAATTCAGACTCAAGCAAAAAAAACAAATATTACATACTTTTATCAAAAGCGTACTTTTCAGTACCCGGAGTCTATACAATTGAAATTCAGTTAAATAAAAACAGAAAAAAGTATTTCGTATTTGAAATAAACTAATCGGGATTAAATGAATAATAGAACAATCATATTAACCGCTGTTTTAATTAATTTGATAGCAGTATCTATATTAGCATGGTACGTGATTAAAAATCAAGAAAAAACCGGATTCATAAATCCTCAAAAGGTTTTCGAACAATTTGAATATCGTTCCGAATTAGAGTCTGCTCTAAAAGAAACTTTAATGGTACATTCCAGAAATTTAGATAGTTTGAAAAATCAAATCCAGTATATACTTTCAAAAAATGAAGAGTCTTATTTTGGTCTCAATAACGAAGAAGTAATGCTCAAAAAACAATACTATGCAGAGCAAATCCTTAAATTCGATAACTTAAAAAAAGAACTGCAAGAAGATTTTTCCAATAAAATCAGAATTCAGTCAAATCAATATTTACAAGAGTTTGCAAGAGAAAATGGTTATACATATGTATATTCACTTAATGATGGCTTGCTATTGTATGGAGACGAAATCAAAGATTTAACCGAAAGTGTAATCACCTTTATAAATAAAAAATACAATGGCAGATAAAATCAAAGTCGTAAACATAATTATGTTTTTTACAATCTTTTGCTTGGTTATTTCATGTAATGCTAAGTTAGAAATTAATTCCCAAAAGGATTTAAGAAAAGCAAAAGAAAGGCTGAGAAATGTGATAGCAAATGACATGAACCAAAATAAATCTAATTTTAAATTTGATTTGTATGGAGATAAAGTATTCAAAGAGAAGGTTATTGGTAATATTAGGGTAACGGCAAAGCACCTTACTGCAGAAGAAATGGCAATAAGGTCAGGAATATTAGAATTACCAATTGCGGAAAGAGCCCTTGTTTTATCAGAATATGAAGAGTTGAAATATTTCGAATTAAAGTTTGAGACGGTAGAAGGTAAAAACCCGTGGAATTCTATAGGCAGTAATGAAACAATGATTTCAAATACTGAAAAGATGCGTTATTTTAACTTCAAGTTCAATAACAATATTTTCTTAAAGTCAAAGAAAAGCAAAGTTAATTGTGAGTTATTTCATTTTGAAGGGTACTTTCCACAAATGCCATATTTGAAATTTCTTGTTGGATTTCCTGTGTCAGAAATCAATAACCAATCAAATATTTCCGAAGAGTGTATCATAGAGATTAATGATGAGCTTTTTGGAATAGGAAGAATAAACATGAGTTTTCACATATAATTAAACTAAAAATGAAATGTAATATGGCAGTAAAATATTCAAAAAGTGAAAGTAAAAAAAGAATTGCAAGTTTATTACTCATAGTAATCTTGTTTGATATTCTTATACCACTTCAGGCACTGGCATTAACTGATGGACCATCACAGCCGGAAGTACAAGGATTTCAACCTATTGGAATCACAGATATGGTAGATCCCTTTTCAGGAGATTTTTCGTACAGTTTACCTTTACTTGAGGTTGATGGCTATCCTTTAAATTTAGTATATAACTCAGGGACAACAATGGATCAAGAAGCAAGCTGGGTTGGATTAGGGTGGAATTTAAACCCAGGAGTTATAAATCGCAACATGAGAGGTCTTCCTGATGAATTTGATGGGGATAAAGGAGATATAATAACAAAAGAATTTAATATGAAACCTAATACTACTGTAGGAATTCAGCTGGGAGTCGGAGGGGAATTATTTGGGTCATTAAAAGTACCTGGAGGATCTATCGAAGCAAGTGCAGGAATTGGTTTTGTATATAATAATTACAAAGGGTTTTCTTTAGAAACCACGATTACTCCATCGTTATCATTAAGCGATAAAAACAAGCCATATTTAACGGCAGGGCTTGGGATAAAGTCAGGTCAAGATGGACTAACCTTATCTCCTTCATTAGGGTTAAGTAGTGAAATTTTTGGCGAAAAATCTTCCAATATCCCAATTAAAGGGGGCTTGAAATTTAATACTTCATTTAACTCAAGAGAGGGGCTTAGGCAGTCTAGCCTAAGCGCATCTTCGTCTAGCAGTATTCTAAATAAGCCGGTATCCGGAAAAACAGGAAGAAGAATATATGCAGGTTTAAATTCTTATACACCAAGTTTTGACATGCCTATGAAGAATGTATCATTAACATACTCAATCAAGACTGCTGCCGAATTGTTTGGATTAGAACCTAGTTTTGATGCAACAGGCTATATAACTACTCATTCATTGTTTGGCGAAAATAAATTGAGTCAGAAAGCCTATGGATATTTTAATTTAGATAAAGGAATTAAAGAAAATAATTATGAAACAGAAGGGGTATTAGATTTTAATAGGGAAAAAGAAGTTGCTTTTAATTTGAATACTTCTGCTTTACCGCAAACTTCATTAACATATGATTTGTTTAGTGTTAGCGCGCATGGTATAGGAGGTACTTTCAGAGCGTTTCGTTCCGACATAGGATATGTATCTGACCCGACTGTTGTTATGTATGGCGGCTCTTTTAGTGGAGGTTTTGAAGTTGGAAGCACATCACTATTAAAAGCAGGTATTGATATAGACTTAGGGTATTCTACTTCAAATTCAGGCAGCTGGCTTGAACATAATCTCCTTAGACAACCTTTGCATTTTAATAATGCTAATGGGCTGAATAATCCTAAATATGAGTCCTATTATTTTAAGCAAGTAGGGGAATTGTCAGTTGATACAGATTTAAATCATATTGCAAATTTACAAACGAATAAAGCAGTATCTTTTAACATTAATGCAGTAGATAAATTTAACTACCTGATAGTACCAGGACTATCTGATAAATCTGGCAGCATTTACAATATTGATAAAAATTATTTAAGCCGGGAAAAACGAACCAGCAGGTCTCAAAACATGATTGTGTTGAATAGAGATGAAGCAAAGTATTATGGTGTTAAGGACTATTCAAATATTTCCTACCCGGCACCGGGACATCATCCAGGCGAAATTTCAATTTTAAAAAATGATGGTTCAAGATATGTTTTTGGTCTTCCTGCTTATAATATAATGCAGGAAGAAGCAAGTTTCGCTGTCGGTATTGATAAGACTGATGTAATGGCAACCAAAGTTGATAGAAGAAATGGGTATGTAAGATATGAAAACGTAGATAATTCTGTTAATAACAGAAAAGGGGTTAATAATAGCTATAATTCCCAAGTTACAGGTGCTTATGCTCATTCTTTTTTATTAACTGCTATCTTGTCTTCGGATTATGTTGACATTGATGGAGAAAGAGGACCAAGTGAGGGAGATCTTGGCAATTACACTTTATTTGAATATAAAAAACTACCTTTTGCGTTTAAATGGAGAACTCCATTTGAATCATATCAGGCAAACTATAATCCTGGTTTAAAATATACATCATTAGATGATCAAGCGAACTATGTCTATGGTCAAAAAGAAATATGGTATGTTGAGAAAATAGTAAGCAAAAACACAATTGCAATATTTCATACAGAAGAAAGAAAGGATGGGCATGGAGTAAAAGGCAAAAATGGTCATTTGATGAAAGGAGAATCGATGCATTTATTGAGAAAAATAAGTCTTTATTCTAAGCCGGAATATGAAGCAGATCCAATAAATGCTATTCCTATTAAAGAAGTTCATTTCGAATATGATTACTCATTATGTCCAAATGTACCTAACAATTCAGGCGAAAGTGAAGTTATTGATGCTATAAATATCAATGAAAATAAAGGCAAGCTGACTCTAAAAAAAGTGTATTTTACATATGGCAAATCGAAAAGAGCAAAGTTTAGTGCATACAAATTTGATTATGGGCAAAATATTGCTAACAACAACCCGTCTTATTGCGCAAAATGTACCGATAGGTGGGGAACTTACAAACCAAATAAAATAGCAGACGGAGAACTTAATAACACAGATTTTCCTTTTGTAACCCAAGATAAAGAAAGTACAGATGAATATGCATCAGTATGGAATTTAAAAAAGATATTTTTACCTTCAGGGGGAATAATAGAAGTTGAGTACGAATCAGATGATTATTCACACGTTCAGAATAAAAGAGCTTCAATGATGTATTCAATAGAAGCTGTAATGGATGATGAAATAATAGACATTTTAAATGATGAAGAAGAGCCGGAAAAAGTAAATAAAATACTAGGAGACAATCATAGAGCAAGATTAATCAGTCCCTTTCCACTCAATAAACAGAGAGAATATTTAGTCATTAAATTGGCTAAAGACATTTCCGGAGCAACTACTGAAGAAGAGGCAAATAAAGTATTTAAACATCAGTATTTGAGCGAGATGGAGTACATTCATTTTAGATTTAAAGTTGCTATTACAAATGGAAGTAATTATGAATTTGTATCCGGTTATGCAGAGTACGAAAGTTTTAGCGTATTCAAAGATGATAATGCCACAGACTATAGCTATGCTTGGATTAAACTTAAGAGGACTCCCATTGGGGATATTAATCAAATACTTACAGTAAACCCCATTTCAAAAACTGCCTGGAGTTTTGGCAGGTTACGTATGCCAAGCGAGGTATATAATGTTCCCGCCCTAGACGACCCGGGATATATGCAAGTATATAAGGCTGTGGCTAACACATCTTTCTTACTCAGCATAATAGAATTTATTCAAGGTCCAAATATCTCATGCATGAATAAAGGTTATGGAAAACATATTAGTTTAAAAGAGTCAAAAATAAGGCTGACAAACCCATTAAGAAAACAACTTGGAGGGGGAAGTAGAGTAAAAAAAATAGTTATAAGTGACGAATGGCAAAATATGGTCTCCGGAGATGCCCAAACTAAAAACTATGGTCAGACATTCGATTACACAACTACTGATGAGAAAACAGGCGAAGTTATTTCGTCAGGAGTTGCATCATATGAACCCATGATTGGAAGTGAAGAAAACACTTGGCATCAACCATTATTTATGGGGGATAAAAAAGAAAAGCTCTTGGTTCCGGATGATAAAGAATATATGGAATATCCGCTCTGTGAAAGTTTTTTTCCAACTCCATCAATTGGGTATAGAAAAGTTACAGTTAAAAATATTGGACACGAAAATGTAAAAAGACACGCAACCGGATTTACAGTTCATGAATTTTATACTGCAAAAGATTATCCCACGATTGTTGAACACACAACTATAAATGCAAAAGAGGGAAGAACTAAGTTTGATTTAAGTTTAACAGCATTGTTCAATAACAAGCAAAGAAGTCAAGTAACGGCAGTACAAGGTTTTTCAATTGAATTAAATGATATGCACGGAAAACCAAAATCACAATGGGTATATGCCGAAGATGCTTCAAAACCAATTTCCGGAGTGGAATATAAATACCAGTCACTTCCATACGACAAACAGTCGTTTCGTTTAAATAATATCGCAACGGTAATATACCCTAATGGAGAAATAAATGAAAGCGCAGAAATTGGGGTAGAGTATGATATTGCTGTTGATTTTAGAGAATCTAACAGCGAATCGTTAAATGGAGGAATTCAACTTAATGTAGCAGCAGTACCACTTGGACCAATACCGATACCAATACCATCTGGTTTTCCAAGTATAACAAGAGATGAAACTAAATTCAGATCAGCTACAATTACAAAAGTAATTTCACGGTATGGAATTTTAGAAGAAACTGTTGCTTATGATTTGGGGTCATCTCTAGCAACATCCAATTTAGCCTATGACTCTGAAACAGGTTTAGTAATGCTTACTAAAACCTTGAATGAATTTAATGACTACATATATTCATTAAATCTTCCTGCTCATTGGTATTATGAGGGCATGGGAGGGGCATATAAAAATATAGGTCTTGAGGTTAGTGGTGTTTCTTTTGATAACAATGGTAAAGCAAGTATTAATAATGCTCAAAGCTTATACTTTCCGGGCGATGAAATAGTATCTGATAATATCAGGGGATGGGTTAAAGATGTTTCCGGAAATGAAATTACGGTTATTAATCTATTGGGAGAAAAATACAGACCAAATACATCTGGTCTTACAATTAAGGTAATTAGGTCCGGATATAGAAATTTACTCTCAAATGGAATAGGGCATATAGTTTCCTACGAGAATCCTCTGCACAATATCAAAGCAAATAAGTATGCAAAAGTTGTAGATGCAAGTGTTCAAGTATATAAAGAGGGTTGGAAAACCTATTGTGGATGCTTTGAGAATAGCACTCAGTTTATAAAACAATCATCAAATGATTATGCAATTGGTTTAAAAGGAATATGGCGTCCATTCAAGTCTTTTGTGTTCTTGTCTGATAGAGACCATACTTTTGAGAACAATAACACAAATATAAGAAAAGATGGCTTGTATTCATCTTTCACACCTTATTGGAATATTCTGGAAAACAAATGGGAAGAAGTGCAAACTAATTGGACATGGGTTTCTGAGGTAACAGAAACGAGCCCTTACGGAGAGCAACTGGAAAGTCGTGATGCGTTGTATAGATATTCTTCTGCATTATATGGTTTTAATCATAGCCTTACAAAGGCGGTAGCCGGCAATGCAATGTTCAGGGAAATTGGATTCGATGATTTTGAAGATTATAACTTTTTTAATTGTGAAAAAGACCATTTTTCATTTAAATCAACAGGAGCCGAAAAACTCGAAAACGAAGGACATACCGGTAAAAAAAGCATCAAAGTTGAAATCTCGGAATCGCAAATATTTCTTGAGAAAAACTTAGAAGAATGTGAATAATTATTACAACTATAATATTTTTAAAGAAATGAATAATTACATTAAAATCAAAACGGGACTGTTCTTGTTTGTATTGATTGGTTTAATATCTATAGGGTATGCACATGATGAAAAGCCGGAAATAAAGTGTTTTGAATATGAAAAATTGTGGATGGAAAAAGGACCGAAAAACAAGTTGAAAGAAATTGTAAACAAAAACCAATTTGGAGAAAAGCAGATTAAAGCCTTTTTATTTTTCCATTCCAAAGACTTTAGTTCAGACAAACAGTATTTTTTCAACTGGATTCATAGTCCAACAAAACCAAGCATAAATGCGGCTGAAACCTGGTTGAAAGAGAGGGCAGATTTATATGAAAAAAGAACCGAAGTTTTTATTCTGAATATTGAAGAAGAAGTGGAAAGATTCAGCTCATTATCCTCGTTATATTCACCACCACCTCCCCTTGTTGTTACCGGGACAAATGATTGCATTAATTTTGATTTTTCAAACTCATCACCCGATGAATTTGAGGAATGGGTAGCTTATGAAGGAGTAGCATCTGATTTAGGTGAAATAGGGCATGGATTTATCACCCCTGTCACTCCCAGCACAAGTCACATTGAATTAATTACTTCACAGGGAAATGACCCTATAATAGGAGAAAAACTCCAACAACTTTGTGAAGGCTGCGACCAAGTTGTAAGGCTGGAAAATACAACGTGGGGAGGAGATGCAGCCAGGCTTCAGCGCACATTTATTGTGGACGAAGAAATGCCTTATTTTAAATTTTGGTTTGCTGTGGTATTACAAGATCCCGGCAATGAACATCCGGATGAATCAAAACCTTATTTTGATTATGGATTATATGATTCAAATGGCGATACTATTCAATGCACATACTATAAAGTTATTGCAAATGCCGAAAACCCCACATTTCAAGGAAGCTTTATTCAAAAACAAGTAGGCAGTAGTATTTATTATAAAAAGTGGGAACAAGTAATAATTCCTCTTAGTCGATATATTGGGGAGGAAGTAACAGTTAAATTTACTGCCAGTGATTGTTCTTGGGGTGGGCATTATGGCTACGCTTATGTTTATTGTGGATGCGAAGGTCCTTCTATTTCAATGTCAGAATGTAATTCAGGTTCACAAACAATTACTATAAGCAGTGGGTTTGATAACTATTGGTGGAAGGGACCCGGCATAGTTGACAAAAATTTTGGGAGGAGTATTGAAGTAGATGAAGAGGGAGAATACACCGTTATCATGACAACTGTTTCCGGCTGCATGGATACATTAAGTCAATTATCGGATAATTGCACTTCTGCCCCTACCCTGTGCGCTATTACAGACATATCAATTACACCCGGTTCGTGTAACTCAAATAATAACTTTCACAGTATAAGCGGAACGGTTACGTTGTCAAATGCATATTCAAAAGGGATGCTTGTTGTACAAGCAGGCGGATATACTTTTATAAAATATGCTCCTTTCTCTACAGTAGAGAACTTTGAAATAGATAATATCTGGTCTATGGGAGGTAATATAGAAGTAAAAGCATCCCTATACGAATCCATATTTTCAATGTTATCCTCCAAAACCTGCACTTATTCAAACACATACGAAGCTCCTTCATTTTGTGGCTCTGTCAGCATACCCTGTGAAAGCTGCATAGAGTCGTTTAGACCAACTCCCGATAAAACATATATAGTGAGTGGTTGGGTTAAGGAAATAGGAGCCGGTCCAACAGTTAAAACATATGAAGACGGATATATAAAAATAAACTTTGATGGCACCGGTACATATACTGCAATAAAATGCTACCCTACCGGAAAAATCATAGAGGGTTGGCAAAGAATATACTTTGAATTTACTATACCTTCTGATGCAGATAAAATAATTATCAGCTTAGAAACCGATGGAGCAGATATGTTGTTTGATGATATTAGAGTACATCCGACTGATGGCAGTATGGTGGCATATGTTTATGACCCTTTAACATTGAGACTGGTGGCAGTACTTGACGAAAACAACTATGCAACCTTATATGAATATGACCAAGAAGGCAGGTTGATAAGAGTTAAGAAGGAAACCGAAAGAGGAATTATGACAATAAAGGAAAGTAGAAACAGCACCATTAAAGCAGATTAAATACAACATGAGATTATATTGGACAGTCATATTATCTTTCGTGTTTTTTTCCTCTACAACTTATAAAGGGAATAAACAAAATGAGGAGTTATCAACTTTTGAATGTGATAATGTCTTGAACAGGATTAAAAACGCCTATTCGAAAATTAAGTGTTACGAACTTAAATATGTGTCAAATTATTATAATCATGAGAATGATTCTCTTGTTCGTTACTGTGATTCCGGGTTTCAAAAGAAATTCAAAAACGAAGAATTTATTTCTTATAATGGACAAGTTGTTTTTAGAGATAGCGAAAGATTCATAGTGATAGATACTGTTCATAAAACACTTATAGTCAGCCCTTCCGGAAATAAAGAAGAAATTACGTTCTTAAACCTTAAATATCCGGTAAGTTCTTCAACAATTCAAAATAAAAACAGGAACAGCAACTTGATTTTGAATTTTAATAATGGTGACTTAAAGCAAATAGAAATTGAATTTAATAACAAGAATTATCTACTTTCAAAGATTACTTTATTTTACAAGAAGCCATCTGACTTTATTGACACAAAATTTAAAGGGGTTAGACCTAAAATAGAAATTAAATATACACTACCCGAAAAAAGAAAAGAAGTTAAGCAAATTGTTACGGATATGAAAGTTTTCAGAAAAGATAAACAAGGAAACTTAATTAAAACGAATCGCTACAATGAGTATAAAGTAATTAATAATTATTAAGAACAAAGACTATGAAAAATAATATTTACAGAAGTAACTTGCTAACCCCCTTTTTACTATTAGGTTTAATAATTCTAATGAATGGCAATTTGTTTGCCCATAACATAAATATTGTAAATTCACTGGGAGGGGCTGCGATAGTTCCCAGTGCAAGTGGCCCTGCATTTGTTGTAGATGATAAATATGGTTTAAACCCTGCAACAAATGGATTTGCCAATAAAAAGGTGACAGGATTTGTAAGACTGGATATAAATCATAAATCCGGCATTTTCATTCAGAATTCGTATCATTATAAAATAGAGCTGACTGTCAATTACAACGATATAAACCAAAGTGCATCAAGTAAAAATATTGAACTGGAAATCAAATATGACCCAAGCAGCGGAGTTATTCCCTACATTGATAAATCGACATTTCTTCTCCCTGATATTCATAGAATAAATATAACAGTTGTGTCTATAACAGATATGGTTACTTTATCCAGCGTATCTGACCCTGAAGACAATATGACAATTCATTATGGTTTGCAGATTGAAAGATATTTTGACTTTAACCACGCAACTCAAATTTGTCCTTCACACTCCTATATAAATACAGATGACGAAGCAGAACTTGAAATAACCTGGGATATGCTTAATGGAGCGGAGGATTACGAGTTGGAGTGGACTTACGTAGATGATTATGGCGAAAACCTATCTACTCCAATTCCTGCAAATCTTATTGAGTGGAATTTCAAAAACAACAGTACCAGAATCACAACAAAGGAATTATATTATAAGGTTCAATTGGTCTTTGACAGAGGTTATTTTATATATAGAGTCAGAGGGGTGGGGAGACATAAAGACGATTCTGAATATTATATTTTTGGAGCTTGGAACGTTGATGAAGAAGGTGTTGACCCTTCAGAAATAAGCACTTCTTGCAGTACTTATTATTATATTAATGGTCATGAAGAAAATTTGAACTGGCAGTATAATGCAAGCTTTGCAGAAGAAGGTAAAAAGAAAGAATTAATTACATATTATGACGGGACTTTTAGGAGCAGGCAATTAGTAACTGTCATAAGTTCAGACGAGCAAGCAGTTGTTCAAGAGACAATTTATGACTTTTATGGAAGAGAGGCTGTGCAAACTCTCCCTGCCCCAACAGGAAAGAAATCTTTTTCTTATTTCCCTAATTTCAGCAGGAATTTATCTGATGAAAAATATACATGGTTAGACTTCGATACTGACGCATCTGCATGTACACCGGAAATTGAAGGGATGAAAAATACCGGTGGCTCATCAAGGTATTATTCTTCAAATAATCCTGTCAAAAATGAGTACCATGCATTTTTGCCAGATGCCTTTAATTATCCATTTACACAAATTGAATATACCCCTGACGAAACAGGCAGGATTAGAAGGTCTTCCGGGGTTGGATTAAATCATAAACTTGAAAGTGGTCATGAAACTTTTTATTTTTATGGCAAGCCGATGCAAGAGGAATTAGATAGATTATTTGGGTCAGAGGTAGGATACGCCCATCATTACAAAAAAAATGTAATAAAAGACCCCAATGGTCAAATCAGCATCTCATACCTTGATTTAAGCGGCAGGGTCATTGCGACAGCATTAAGTAGTACAAACCCCGAAAATGTGTCTGCTCTTCCTTCCATGCCCGGAGTTGCAGAAGAACTCGAAGTTGACCTGTTTGCCAGAGATATAAATGGAATCAGCTTAGTGAATGTTCCAAATATTGAAGGAGACAGAATTGATTTCAATACTCATTTTTTAGTTTCTACAGAGGGAGACTATGAATTTGACTACTCAATTAATGCGGGACCTTTTCTTGACGAATGTTTGCCTTTAATATGCTTTAAATGTATTTATGACATAGAAATAGTACTCAGAGATGAGTGCGGTGAGGAGATATTCAGCGAAATTGCCACAATTGGGACAATTGATGAAGAATTTGGCTGTAGCGGTGTAATCTATTCATTTTGGGAGCCTGTTGTAAGGCTGTTGCCAATTGGAAATTATCAACTCTCAAAAAGCCTTGTAATTAATAGAGAAGCATTCGATTTTTATCTCGAGGCTTATCTCGACACAGTGAATGAATGGGGCTGTGTTACACCCCTGTCTGTGTATTTAGAGGAAGAATATACTGTTTTATCGGGGGAGGATTGCGAGTTTACTTGTGATGACTGTACAGAAGAATTAGGAACATTAGACCAGTTTATAAACAACCTGAAAGGTACTGAGGAGGATTGGTACTACCTTTATGAAAAATGTATAGAACCTTGTCAAGAAATTAGTTTGTGTGAACAGTTTCGTCATTTAATGTTAATGGATATGAGCCCGGGAGGTCAATATGCGGAATGGCAGGACACTATAAATGGAAATACTGATGTATTTCATTATCCCCTGTCTATCTTTAATCCATTAAACAAATTGTCGGATGGAGGTTTGGCTTATACAAATGAAGATGCAGCTTTTTGGAGAAGACCTAAACTAGAAAACAATATTGGTTTTTACAACAAAGATTTAAAAACACGATCTAAAATTAAATTAACCCAAACTGAAGGAGTTTACTACCCTTTATCTCATTCAACTTTTGAAGAGAATGGCGTTGTTTACAGTTATCCGGAAAACTTGCGGAGCATCAAGGATTTTGTGCAGTTCTGGCAGCCTTCCTGGGCATATTCACTTGTGCGGCATCATCCGGAATATTGCTATTATGAATGGTGCTTAAGCAATGTAAAAGAGAAGGTTGGGGAACAAATAATAAGTAGTGAAGAGTTTGACAGAGCCTTTATGAATGTCGAGACATATAGTGAAGCAGTCATAAATGGATATATTTCTGATACAGATGAAGATGCACTGGTTGATAAAGACCCTTTTTTTACACACTACAATACCGATTTAAAGGATATGATGAAGCAACTGCTTGCTTCTTATGATGAGACAGGATTTAGCGTTAAAGAAGTTGCATCAATCGGCATAAATTGCCCCGGATACCATGGTGTAATTTTCCCCGGCAGCTGTATAGGGTTTGGCGAAGGGACTACTGAAGAAAATAATTTGATGTGGAACAAGTATAAAAGTTTATACAACTCCATAAAACAAGTATTAATTAAACGTCAGGCAGACAAAGCAATCCTTGAAGGGGAATGTAATACCGGTGTTAACCTTTGCATTGGTGTAGATCATTACAACCCTCCTGCTTACAAACTTTTCAGACTGGATTCATATGCTTATAGTCTTTTCGAATCTGATGGTAAGGTATGCTCTCATGACAGATGGAAATATTATATTACAAAAGAAAGAAGATTTAACCTGGGAGAGACCTCTCCAATAGATATTGATGAAGAATTGGCTGCATACAGCATGATTGAAATGACCGGAAAATGCCAGTTTGATGTCCAGCTTTCCGAATTAATAATTAATACGGTCAGTGATGAAAATCACCTGACAGACCATAGCCTGATTAATAGCCAATACTTTTCTAAGCAATTGTATTCTGAAATAATAAAGGGCATTAGTGGAATAGGTGACGGGGATTTTGAACATGAAATGGAATGGATAGTTGAACATAGTGTTGACAGCCTGCATGTGCTTCGAATCTTTTTCAGGGATATTAATAACACTTCCGATATAACTACTTGTCCAATAACACTTTATTTACCTGTTGGATATGATTGGGCAGACGTGACAAAGCTGTTTGACTTTGAATATATGGCAGATATGGCAATGACACCTGCAAATGGTTTTGCTCAGTTTAAAGCCGAATTGAGTACAACAACGAATATTTTAAATGTGGTGCTGAGAAGTTGTTTTAAATTCGATGATTGCGTATTTGCGAGCAGATGTATAATGACCGATTATTCAAAGAGTTTAATTTCTCTATTGAGTGCATTGACTTATAATGATGAACTTCAAAGTGCCTCAATTGTTGTTTTAGAAAGCAACTATGAGTTACTTTTAACCCCCAATTTATTCCCTGACAATTATGGCGATGCCGGTTGGAGGTATAATGGAAGTGGCGAATTTGAATTAATTCTTTCAAATGCTCCAAATGAGTTTATTTATTTTGATTCGTATGATGATAAATACATAGATAATCAGCCTTTTACACATGCCGACTTAAATAAGATTGTTTATTTTGAAGTCATCACTATTGAGCCGGAGCCAACCCATAGTAACTCTTTTAGAATTTTGGCATGGATTGATGATGGTGCAGATGTTTTAAAACCATTATGGATACATGCTCATAAAACATACGGAAGACTTGATTTTCTTAATTGCGTTTCCCCTTCGTTGAGCCTGTGTGACAGACCGGAATATACAGTTAAAGATGACATCAGGAATGTATTAAATTTAGTTATACAAAATAAAAATGAGAGTGATTATGATATTACACATGGCTTTAGCGATGTTTTACATTCTTACTTTGGTTCATTCAGTGACAAGGTGATTGTAAAAAACCTGCTTATCTCTTCAGACCGGTTAAGCCTTGATTTAGAGATTCAGGATATATCAACAAGCGATGTGCTTAATATTTGCAAAATTGAACTTTACAGGTCAGACCCTTATTACGATGGGGTTAATGATTTAGAAAATGATTTGATTTCACTTTCAGAGCTTATACCCGACTTATCTGAAGGAGAAGGCGGAGCTACATCTTACTTTAAGATTACTGCAAACTTTAACGATGATTATAGTGAACAATTAGGTGGGTTTATTAGCTGTATAAAAATGAAGAGTTGCGGTAATTGTGATGGTGGTGGCGGTGACGGAACCGGTATTCCTCCGGCAATAGATTACCTTCTTTGTGAAGACGGAGATGCGTATGAAAGAAAGTTAACAGAAACCATAAGAAGGTTTAACTCAAACTACTTCGGAAATAATCCGTTCGGGCTTAAGCTTGTTTTATCATACATACCTCAAGAATGTGAATGTATGTTGGAATATTCTTACTATCTGGAGACATATAATGACACATTAGAGCCTATGAGCCTGTACGAGTTCCTTGCATTATCCTGCAAATATTCTGATGCGTGTGATGAGTATTTGGAGTACGCATTGCTTGTAAACAGCTACAATAGCTTAAATCCAAATGCCCCCTTAGAAATAGAAGATATTTCAGGTATAGATTGCGAGTGTTTGGCAATGTATATTAAATATTTAAGGTTGGTAATTAGTTCTATAACAAATCCACACCCCACCGGATATAATTTTTACAATCTAAGCAATCCTATGACACTTAGCGAGTATGTCAATTTACCTACTACAGGAGGCTGTAAATTACCTGAATTCAGAACAGCCCAGGAGGGAGGACCTCCATTTAATAAAGAATTGATTGAAGATCCTGAAGGTTGCAATGATTGCTGCGATACAACCTATCGTAATGGATTAAGGGACAAATTGGTTAAGTCTCTCTTGTTAGAGTATTATGATGTAGGAAGTTACACTTTTACCCACACAGAAATGCAAGCAAATTGCGAATGCCTGTTAAATTATTATACCTATATAAAATCTCGCTATCTAAGGGAACAACCTGTTTTCAACCCTTTAACGAATGAAGTAGAAGTTGGTTATGGGGACGCGCCTCCAAATCCTCCAATGTCTTTAGAGGAATTCATGAATGCCGGATGCCCTCAAAAGCCTGACTGTTGGTTGGAATACTTGCATTTTAAAAATAAATTTAAAACTGACCCGGGAATGAATTCGGAAATTGAATGCAGCTGTTATCTTAGTTATGTGAATAAATACGGCAGTAACCCTAACTTACCTAATATTCCGAGTGTGGAAGATTTTTGCGAAGAAGAGGAAGAGGTGTCAATGTTGGGTGGTTTTGGCAGTTTCGGGCTTATGTCTGAGTTGGAAGAAGGGGAATTGTACTACCCTTTTCACAGAGAAATTAAGATGACCAGAAATAACCATCAAACTTACGGAACTAAATTTAAATACAGACCTTGCAGCCCTCCTGTAAATGTAATCCAAGTCCCTGCATTTGAGTTTACAGACCCGTGTGAATCAAACAAAATACAATTGGCTTATACCCGTGCATACATAAAGTATATGGCAAGTGTACAAGAAGCTACACTAAGGTTCAGAACTACTTATTACGGGCATTGTTTCACTTTTTCCACACCGGAAACTTTTACTGTGAAAATGCCATTAATGGATTATCATTATACTTTGTATTATTATGACCAAGCAGGCAATTTGGTCAGAACTGTTCCACCGGAAGGTGTCAGACCAATAACGTCTCCAACTCAACTTGAAAAGGTAAATGAAGACAGAACCAATAATACAAGAACTGTATTTACAACGCACAATCTGCAAACCGTGTATGAGTATAACAGTTTGAATCAGCTGACCAGACAAAGCGTACCGGATCATGACAAAATGGATATTTGGTATCTGGAAGATGCTGCAGGTATCCCTTCGGGGATGAATGTTGCAGATGTTTATTATTCTGATGCAAACAATGGTTTTCTCGTAGGCAATATTGGAAGCGATGCCTATATATACAAGACAAGTGACGGTGGTTATAACTGGAACAGAGTGACCGATATCAGATTGCACGACATGCTTAAAGTGCAAATGATTGATACCGATAAAGGTTTTGCGGTGGGAAATCACGGGCTTTTCTTAAAAACAATTGATGGAGGGCAAAACTGGAAAATCATGCCTGTTTGGACTGAAGGGGTTACGGCTAACCTGACTTCTCTCTATTTTAAAGATGAAGATAACGGAATTGTGATTGGGGAAAGTGGTTTTTGCAGAAAAACAGACGATGGCGGAGAAACCTGGTCAACTGTAACAGGATTAGGGAGCGAAAATTTACTGTCAATCAGCTTTAAAGATGCAAGTGCCGGATATATAAGTGCGGATTCTTCGGGCTATGCAAAGGTTTATAGTACCGGTAACTGGGGAAGCAATTGGACAACAACAAATATTCACAAGAAAACCCGCGCAGGGGAAGTGCGAAGGGTTTATATGATTAACTCTAATGATGGTTTTGCGGCAGGAACAGAAGGAACATTGATGCGTACTTCCGATGGGGGTGAAAATTGGTGGCAAATTGCCTGTGGAATGACGTTGAATATTAACAACTTATATTTTAAAGATACAGATAAAGGTATTGTTTTGGATGCAAACGGCAAGTTTTGGCAAACAACAAACGGAGGGCTTGATTGGATTGCTCTTTCTGCTGCAGGGGTGTATAATTCTTTTCATATTTATAACAAGACTGACGGGCTTGGTGTGGCTGTCGGAAATGCGGGTATTGTTGCGAAGATTGATTTTACTGAAAGCTATTGGTTTGAAAGAATGTCCTTTTTCCAAGTGCCCGATATAAATCTTAGCTCTGTGTGGGTTATCAGCAGTTCAGAAGTATTTTTGGCAGGAGAAGCTGAAGGAGACGGAAAGGTTTATAAAACAGATTTAACCGCAACCCTTCCTCAAACAGAACTTGTTGCAAGTTTGACCGATGACCCTGTTGTTGACATCTATTTTAACAGTACGGCCCTGGGGGCGGCAATAACCGCAGGAGGCAAACTAATCAGAATGTCTCATAGTGGCAGTTGGGGTACTTCTGACGAAACAGGAAGCGGGCATGAGTATGTTGATTTAAAAACAGACGGAACAACTTTGTATGTCCTGGAAAACTCAAGCCAACCTGCTACTCTTTTCAGTACTCCTGCAAATTCTATCGGTACTCCCGGCAGTGGAAGCACTCCTGCCTCTGTTGCAGGGGATGGAGATGTGAACTACCTTTCTGTTTTTGCCTCTGATAAGATATTTGTCAGCGGAGAAAACGGAACTTTGTATAAGTGGGTTTCTTCCTGGTCTAATGTTTCTACCCACACTCATCCTTTGAGGCTGAATGAGGTAAAAGCCCTTGCAGGAACAGACGTTTTATATGCTGTGGGGGAAAACGGAACTTTGATTAAGAGTGAAAACAACGCTGCCGAATGGATTACTGTTCCTGCTCAAACCTCATTGAGTTTGAGGGCTGTTGACATGTTTGAGGAGGGGGAAGGAATTGTGGCAGGAGTAAATGGGACATTGATTGTGCTGACGGGCGATGAAGCCGTTATTTCTAACCATGGGCTGAGTGTTGAGCAACTGAATGGTGTTTATGCTGCTTCTTCTGCTGTTTACTATGTGGCAGGAAATAATGGGGTTATTTTAAAAACCTCTGATGCAGGGAATGCCTGGCAAAAAGAACAAGCAGGTGGTTTTTCAGGAAACCTGTATGCAGTACACGGCATTGGTACAGGCAAGGTGCTTATTGGAGGTCATGCGGGGGAAATACGCATGAAACAGTCCGGGAGCTGGAACAAGACGGTCGGCTTACCCCAGGGATTGCGAAATGTGCATTTGAACGGAGCAGCAGGACTGACAGCAGGAGATGTGGGGGTGAATTTGCACACAAGTAATGGCGGAAATACCTGGGTGCTAAACCTGCCTTTGACAACAGGAAGTGTTTATCCGAATATACACTCCGTGTGGGCGAATAAAGCGGATGAGGTGTATGCTGTCGGGACTGACAGCTATGCGCGAAAAGGAGTGTTGAATATGGTTGGGGCAAGCCAGATGAGTTTTAACACTACGGCAAGTTCCGAATGGAGAGATATATCTGTGAGCAGGGATGGAATGGCTGTGATGGCGGGAGATGACAAAGTGTGGCGCAGAAAACCGGGCGAAACTATCTGGTACAGTGTTTACACGGCTTCCGAACAACTGAACGGGGTTGAGATTAAGAATGAATATGTGTTTGCATGTGGCGATAACAAAGCTTTGTTTAAAACAGAGGATATTTATCAAACTTCTCCGAGCTTTGGAGGAATGACTGCTCCCGGAACTTTGGGAGCCGTTGATTTTAAGCGAATTGTGTTTTATGATATGGCAAGGGGCTATGTTGTGGGAACAAATGGAGTGTTGATTAAAACCGTAAACTTTGGTTCAGGTTGGATGGAGAAAGACATGGATGCAGCAACGGAAGATTTGAACAGTATGTTTGTGATTGGCAGAAACCATTTGGCAGTAGTTGGCGAAGACGGGTATGTTAAGCTGATTGAGGACGAGGCAGATTTTGTTACCTCTCGTTTTTGGTATGATAAGCTTGGCAGGCTTTCTGTTTCTCAAAACACCAAACAGTTTAATTGCACCACTCCTGCCTACAGCTACACACTGTTTGACGAACTTGGAAGAATAAGCGAGGTGGGAGAAATTACAAATAACACGTTGCCGGAGGAACTGATTATTAACAGAAAACTAGATGATGCTTTGTTCAGTTCCTGGATTGTTGCGGGAGGAAGAATACAGGTTTCTCAAACATACTATGATGCACAGTTTGCGGAAAGCGGTGTGCTGATTCAGCAAAACCTGCGCAAAAGGGTGGCAAGTGTTACTTATGAAGAGGTGTATGACGGAAACAGCGGTACTTTTAACCACGCTACGCATTACAGCTACGATATTCATGGGAATGTTGACCATTTGGTGCATGAGATACCGGAACTGGCAGGGATAAATCAGAATATAAAACATATAACGTATGATTATGATTTGGTGAGCGGAAATGTGAACAGGTTTCACTACAACAGCGGAGCGGCAGACCAATACCATCATTGGTACAGGTATGACAGCGACAACAGGATTATTGAAGTTTATACAAGCAGGGACAGTGTGCACTGGGACAATGATGCAAGTTATTTTTACTATGACCACGGACCTCTGGCACGAATGGAGCTTGGGGAAGAGAGGGTGCAGGGCCTGGACTATGTATATACGCTTCATGGCTGGCTGAAAGGGGTTAACGGCAATACGCTGGAGCCTGACAGAGATGTGGGGCATGACGGTACTTCGACAAGCTCTGTAGCACGGGATGTGTTTGGGTTTAGCCTGGGGTATTATGTGGGAGATTACGAGCATATTGGAGGAGTGGCATCCGGAGATTACTTTCTGGCAGATGTGACAGGCAGCAAGCTGCTCGATGCGCGCAAAGATTTGTGGAACGGAAATATTGGCTGGATGGTTACAACCATTCCCGATGTTGCAAGCTATAGCACGGGCAGAACCATTGCCCCGTCTGTGCGCGGAGGAGCATATAAGTATGACCAGTTGAACCGCCTGGCAGAGGCTAGGAGTTTCTTTAATATAGACCTGGGCGATAACGAGTGGGAAAGCAGCGGAAGTGCTGCGCCTGCTCCTTTTGCAGAGAGTTTTACTTATGACGGAATGGGCAACATACTGACCCTGAAACGCAACGGCAGCGCAACGGAGGCGGACATGGACGATATGACCTACAGGTATGATTGGATTGACAAGAGCGACCCGGGCAAGGGGCTGCACAGCAACAGGCTGTATCATGTGAACGATGCTGTGAGCAGTGGTAACTATGCAGATGACATTGACGATATGGGCGCTTTTGATACGGCTCATGCGACAATTAATGTAAACAATAACTACGGGTATGACGAGTTGGGCAACCTGGTGAGGGACGATGCGGAGGAGATTGCAAAGATTGTGTGGAATGCCTACGGCAAAATAAGGAAAGTGATAAGGACAGAGGAGAGCGAGAAGCCCGACCTGGAGTTTTTGTATGATGCGGGGGGACACAGGCTGGCAAAAATCGTGAAGCCCAAGCCAGTGGAAGACGAGGAGCAGCCTCATTTGGTGACGTGGTATGTGCGCGATGCGCAGGGCAACGTGGTGGCTGTGTATGGCAACAAGCATGTGGAGAAACTGATTGAGCAGAATGTTCCCTGCGAGGATGTGGTGAACTTTTTGGTGTCGCAACACAGTGCAGAGACCTTTGCAGACTTTGCGGTGGATGAGTTGGAGGCGCATACATGGGCAGGTAGTGAGATGGAGTTGATTACCGGTCTGGAACTTGCAAACCAGTCAATGAATGTGTTGTATGAGCTTGACCCCCGGATTATATTGGGGTTAACTTCTAATGTGTTGAATGCTGTGATAAGCGACATGAGCGATGCTGACTTTGTGTCTATGATAGTTTCAGACAAAGGCTTGGTGGGTTTTGGAAATGATTTGTGCAGTAATGGGATTTCGACATTTTTGGAGCATCTCTATGCTTCTGACAGAAACCTGTTTTTACAGTTTTTAAACAATGCAAACCCCATGTATATTATTAATTTGTGGAATTACTTTAACTCCCCTTCGCCCTACCCCGGGTACTTTATGGCAGCAGCAGATTTGCTGGGCAGGGCGGACGGGGATGTAGTAAATGCAATGATGACTTCAGACCCTCCGGGTGGTTGCACTTATGCCAATGTGGTGGTGGTTGGCTATGTCGGTTTCTCTCCCTGGATGCTGGAGAATATTTATGCTGCTTACAGCGGATTAAAATCTCAGGCAACAGCCATGTACCTGTTGCCTTATTTTTCAACACTTAC
>Ga0265293_10000568_pt1 | contig 86992 bp, 100 predicted proteins | sample Munlanlewell138R_FD_192505 | JGI IMG/M metagenome (GOLD analysis project Ga0265293, IMG submission 192505) | Leachate microbial communities from a municipal landfill in Southern Ontario, Canada - Leachate well 138R | ecosystem: Engineered > Solid waste > Landfill > Unclassified | place... | reverse complement strand
CTACATCGTCCGGTTCAAACAGACCGAGCTGTGGGGCGATTCCTACACCGGCCCCTCGAACGACACCCTGCAGACCGAGATTCCCGAGCGGTGGCTGGCCCCGGCTGGCTGACGGCAACTCATCCCTTCACCGAACCACGACAGCCGCAAGGGAGTTCGATGTCCCACGACCATGATCATGGCCACGATCACGACCGCACCGTCAAGCCGATGGTCGACGAGATCACCGACTTCGAAGTGCTCGAGATCGCCCTGCGCGAATTGTGCATCGAAAAGGGTCTGTTCACCGCCGAGCAACACCGGCACTTCACCGAGTTCGCCGAGAACATCGGGCCCACTCCGGCGGCGCAGCTCGTCGCGAAGGCTTGGCTGGACCCGGAGTTCAAGGCGCTGGCGCTGACCGATCCGATCACCGCATGCAAGGAAGTCGGGGTCGACTGGCTGGCCCCCACCGGATTCGGCACGCCCAGCGACTTCGTCGCCCTGAAGATCCTCGAGGACACCGCCACGGTGCACCACGTCATCGTCTGTGCCCTGTGTTCGTGTTATCCGCGACCGCTGCTGGGCAATTCGCCGGAGTGGTATCGGACCCCGAACTACCGGCGGCGCATTGTGCGCTGGCCGCGGCAGGTGCTCTCCGAATTCGGGCTGCAGTTGCCGGCGGGCGTCGAGGTGCGCGTCGAGGACTCCAATCAGAAGCACCGTTTCATGGTGATGCCGATGCGTCCGGACGGCACCGACGGGTGGAGCGAGGAGCAACTCGCCGAGATCCTCACCCGGGACTGCCTGATCGGCGTCGCATTGCCCACGCCCGGGGTGACGACCAACGTCATCACCGCCACTCGCCCGGCCGCCAACCCGATATGAACCCCGACGACCCTATCGGGATGCTCGCGGAGATTGCCGCGTCGGACCAGACCTGGCCGGCCATGGCCGCCAAATACGGTGTCGACAACGACCTTCCGCCGTGGAAGACCAGTCTCGACGGCCTCACCGACGCCCTGGACCATGCCGCGTGCACTGAGGGCACACTGACCTTCAAAGAGCGACGCGACGACGAGGACGCCCTGGCGGCCACGCACTACCGGAACCTCCCCTATCCGGAGAACCAGCTGATGGCGCTGGCGCATTCGTTGATCTCCCGCGGTGTCGTCGACGAGGACCAGCTGCGCGAACGGCTCGCGGTCATCCGCGCGAGGTTGGAGTCCTAACCGCCCTGGCACTGCGGTCCCCGCCGACATTTCCAGTCAGGCCGATTCCAACCATGGTCTGCGGCGGCGCCACGGCATCTACTTGGGGTCATCCGTGCTCATCGGCAACCCCCCGGAGGCCCCTTCATGTTCCGCCACTTAGTGCGCACCGCCCTGACGCTTGCTGTCCTCGGTTCGGCCGTCGCCTGTGGCGGCGGCGGTGACGGCGGTGACGGCGGTGACCCGGGCGGCTACACGCTGCGCATCGGCGCCACCTCCACGACCGGCACCCCCGCCGGGTCGCTGGGCTGGGGCGACAAGGAGGGCATCCTCGCCGAAGAACTCAAGGCGGCCGGCGTCGGCAAGATCGAGTACGCGTTCTTCCAGTCCGGCAGCGATGTCGCGTCCGCGTTGATCGCCGGTGCCGTCGACGTCGCGGCCATTGGCGACAACCCGGCGCTGCGGGCCCGCAGCAGGGACCCGAAAGTGGTGCTGCTGGCCCTTGATTCGATCAACAGCGATGTGTGGCTGGTGGGCGCCAAGGGCGGACCGACCGATATCGAGGGTCTGGTGGGCAAGGCGGTGACCGCGCCGCAGGGCACGGTCCGCGATCGCTCGGCCCGACAGCTCATCGACGCGGCCGGACTCACCGACCAGATCCAGGTGCGGGACGTGCCCACGCCGGAGTCGATCGCCGGCCTGAGCTCGGGCGAGATCGCCGCCACCTCGGTGAGCGGAGCCAGCGCTTTCGAACTGCAGCACAAGGGCTTCCCGCTCATCGACAGCCTGTCCAACCACGGCCTGGGCTACGCCGGCGCGACCATCGGTCTGGCTCCGTTCCTCGAGCAGCACCCCGGCTTCGCCGAGGCCTGGGCCACGGCCGTCACCGCGGTCAACCGTGACATCCAGGACAACTTCGACGCGTACACGGACTGGGTCGCCAAGACCGACGGCACCGACGTCGAATTCGTCCGGGAGGCGATCGGTCCCGACGAGTTCAACACCGAACCGTTCCCGAAGGACGGCGTCGACCAGCTGCAGGCCGCCTACGAGTTCCTCGTGGCCGACGGGTCCCTGGAGAATCAGTTCGACGTGCGTGAGTGGGCCGGAGCGCGGTCGTGACCGCCGTCGCCGCGCAGCAACGTCGCGAGGCTCCCGCCCCAGAGTTGGTCGATGTCATCGTCGACAACGGCCGCCGACGCGGTCTCTGGGCGCGGATCCCGCGTCCGGTCCGCCGGATGGCAAGCCCGCTGTTGATCCTGGCCGCCTGGGGCATCGGCTCGGCCACCGGACTGCTCAACGAGGACCTCTTCCCGCCGCCGTCGGACGTGGCCGTCACCGCCTGGCAGCTGCTGACCGAAGGCCAACTCGCCCTGCACGTGGGCACCTCGACCACCCGGGTGCTGATCGGCACCGTCCTGGGCGTCACCCTGGGGGTGGTGCTGGCGGTCCTGGCCGGACTGACCCGCACGGGTGAGGACCTGCTCGACTGGAGCATGCAGATCCTCAAGGCCGTCCCGAACTTCGCGCTCACTCCGCTGCTGATCATCTGGATGGGCATCGGCGAGGGGCCGAAGATCGTGCTCATCACCCTGGGCGTCGCGATCGCGATCTACATCAACACCTATTCCGGCATCCGCGGCGTGGACCAGCAACTGGTGGAGATGGCGCAGACCCTCGAGGCGCGGCGCTCCACGCTGATCACGCAGGTGATCCTGCCCGGCGCGATGCCGAACTTCCTCATCGGTCTGCGCCTTGGGCTTTCCAGCGCCTGGTTGAGCCTGATCTTCGCCGAGATGATCAACACCACCGAGGGCATCGGGTATCTGATGTCGCGCGCTCAGACCAATCTGCAGTTCGACGTCTCGCTGCTGGTGATCGTCATCTACGCGGTGCTCGGTATCGTCTCCTATGCGCTGGTGCGCCTGCTCGAGCGGCTGCTGTTGTCCTGGCGCAACGGATTTACCGGTTTCGAGGGCACGGTATGACCGCTGCGGTGGTCAAGGCCCGCGGGCTGAGTCGCGCCTTCGGCGAGCAGCAGGTCCTCGACGGTCTCGATCTGGACATCGCCGACGGTGAATTCGTCGCCATGCTGGGCCGTTCCGGTTCGGGCAAGAGCACCCTGTTGCGGATTCTGGCCGGCCTGGACAAGCAGGCCGACGGCTCGGTGATCGTGCCGCGCTCGCGCGCGGTGGTCTTCCAGAATCCACGCCTGCTCCCCTGGCGCCGCGCGCTGGCCAACGTCATCTTCGCCCTGCCCGATGCCGGCCCGGACACGCCTAGCCGGGCCGCCCGCGGACAGGCCGCACTCGACGAGGTCGGGTTGTCCGACAAGGCGAAATCGTGGCCGCTGGCGCTGTCCGGCGGTGAGGCCCAACGTGTTTCGCTGGCGCGGGCCTTGGTCCGCGAACCCGACCTGCTGTTGCTCGACGAGCCGTTCGGCGCGTTGGATGCGCTCACTCGACTCAAGATGTACCGCCTGCTGCACGAGCTGTGGGCTCGTCGGCACATGGCGGTCCTGCACGTCACCCACGACGTCGACGAGGCGATCCTGCTCGCCGACCGCGTGGTGGTCCTCTCCGACGGAAAGGTATCGCTGGATCGCCGCGTCGATCTGCCGTTCCCGCGCAGCCGCGGCGACGACGGTTTCGACGACCTGCGCCGCGTATTGCTCGCCGAACTTGGTGTACGGGAGGAGGTCGGTCATGACCGCAGCCGGTGACGTCGACACCCATCACACCGACGTCCTGGTGATCGGCGGCGGTCCGGCGGCCACCTGGGCCGCGATAGCCGCCACCGAGGCCGGCAGCCGAGTCACGCTGGTGGACAAGGGGTATTGCGGGACCAGCGGCGCGACCGCCGCCGGCGGTAACAATCTCTGGCTGATCCCGCCCGGTCGCCGCCGCGACGAATCGCTGCGGGAACGTGAGGCTGCCGCAGGCGGACTCACCGACGCCGAGTGGATGGCGCGGGTGCTGTCCACGTCGTGGGACCGCATCGACCAACTCGCCGGCTGGGGCTACCCGTTCCCCGTCGGCGACGACGGCCGACAACTCCGCATCAGCCTGCAGGGGCCGGAGTACATGCGTCGGATGCGGCGCAAGGCCCACCGCAGCGGCGTGCGGATCCTGGACCACCATCCGGCCACCGCGCTGACCACTGACGACGAAGGAATTGTCAACGGCGCGACCGGAATCGCCCGGCAGGACGGTGCCCGCCCATGGCGCATCGGTGCCGGTGCGGTGGTGTTGGCCACCGGGGGTACCGCATTCCTGTCCGGGTCGTTCGGCACCAACGTCGACACCGGCGACGGCTACCTGATGGCCGCCGAGGTGGGCGCCCACCTGTCCGGCATGGAGTTCTGTACCGCCTATGCGCTGGCACCGGAATGGGGCGTTCACACCAAGGGCCGCATGCTGCAGTGGGCCAGCTTCTACGACGAACATGGCCGGCCGCTACCCACCCAACTTGGGCTGGCCGGACGCAAGGACGCACAGCGGGCGTTGGTCCGCGGCCAACGGGTCTTCGCCCGGTTGGACCGGGCCCCCGAACACATCCGCCAGATCATGCGCGATGCCCAGCCGAACTACTTCCTGCCGTTGGACAAGGCCGGCATCGATCCATTCGTCACCGCCTATCCGCTGCGCATGGTCTACGAGGGCTCGGTGCGCGGCACCGGCGGTCTACGGCTCACCGGATCCGACTGCGCGACCACCGTTCCCGGGTTGTTCGCCGCCGGCGATGCGGCCACCAGGGAGCTGATCACCGGTTCGATCAGCGGCGGCGGCAGCCACAACGGATCGTGGGCCATCGCGTCGGGATCGTTTGCCGGGCGCGGCGCCGCGGAGTACAGCCGTCGGCGCGTGGCCGGCCCGGTGGTCGCCCCGCACCGGGTGGGGCTGCGACCCGGGCCGCGCGATGCCCCGACCGTCGATGAGGTGGTGCGCGCCGCGCAGGACCACATCCTGCCGCCGCAACGCAGCCACCTCAAGTCCGGCGACAGGCTCACCGAGTCCGCCGCAGCGCTCGAGAAGTTGTGGCGCGACATCGCCGACGGGTTGGCCCGGGTGCCGGCGCGCGACGCCTACAAGCCGCGGCAGGCGATCGCGCTGGTCGCGGCGGCGCGGTGGATCACCGCAGCGTCGCTGGCGCGCACCGAGACCCGCGGGATTCATCGGCGCGAGGACCTTCCCGACGTCGACCACCGGTTGACCCACCGGCTACTGGTCGGCGGGCTGGACGCGGTGTGGACCGCCGCCGACTCTGTTCTGCCGCAGCTGATCTCGTCGGAGGCCGTGGCGTGATCGAGATCGTCAGCGCCACCGCCTGCATCGCGTGCGACGTGTGCATCAAGGTCTGCCCCACCGATGTGTTCGACCGCGGCGCGGACGGCATCCCGGTCATCGCCCGGCAGTCGGACTGCCAGACCTGCTTCATGTGCGAGGCCTACTGCCCCGTCGATGCGCTCTACGTCTCCCCCGTCTCGGCGCCGGCCGGGCCGGACAACCCGCACACCGACGAGGATGCCGTCGCCGGTCACGGGTTGCTCGGCGGCTACCGCGAGATGGTCGGCTGGGGCCGCGGGCGAACCTCAGGGGCCCTCAAGGATCGCAATCCGTTGCTCAAGGCTGTTCCGCCCTTACCGGAATCTCGACTCCCGGCGCCGGCGCCGCTGGCGACAACGCCCTGGAATCACCGGAGCGACTGACGCGCGGGTGAAGTGCGGTTGCCCGTCCCTGGGAAGGCCTCGCCCACTGCCCTGGCAACGCCATCGAGGTTGCTATCGCTTGCGGAATCGCACTCCCTTGCACTAATTTGGCATTCGCCCGAGTTCAACAGGACACGACGCCACATCGGCGGGACACAGACACCTCCGGACTGGTAGACGACCGTCGTTGCCACCGGAGGAACCGCACACCACATGCACTATTGGGCGACAAGCACTGGCCACGCGTTGGCCGCAACCCTGCGCATCACCGAAAGCGAATTCAGCACGACCCAAGACGGCGGGCGCTGATGACCCGCCGCAACCACAGCACCACGCCACCCACGCTCCTACGAACCCCGCCGCAAAGAATTAGCCGAGCTACCATGACCCACCTGCTCCAGCAGACGAACGCCGGACTCATCACAGACACGTTGTCATACCTCAGCACATGTGGTCGGGCTTGACCGAAGGAAAGGTTCGCGATGCCAACTCAACTACCAGCACCGGTGCGCGGTGTCATCGATGCCGCCAACAATGGTGATACCGCCGCGTTCCTGGACCAGTTCGCGCCAGGCAGTGGCTACGTCACCGACTGGGGGCGAGAGGTCCGCGGCATCGATGCAATATCTCGTTGGAGCAACGCCGAATTCATCGGCAAAGCCATCAAACTCGACATCATCACGTTCTACCGCACCGATGACGACGAGATCGTCGTCATCGCACAACTTCACAACAACGGCTCCAGCACCCCGTACACGTTCACCTTCCAGCTCGCCGACGACCGGCTCGCGGCAATGCACATCAACGCCTGACAACGCCCTGCACGCCAAGGCGGAAGTCAGTTGGCGAGGATCTGCTCACGCAGGATGTCGGCGTGCCCACAGTGCTGGGCCAGTTCACGCAACACCTGCAGATACACCCAGCGCAACGTGCGCGGTCCGGCGCGGTGGCCCCGCACGACCGTCTCCAACGGCAGGCCGGCGATCATCTCCCGGGCCGTCGCGCACGCGTCCCAAAACGCCGCCGACACCGAAGCGACGGTGTCGTCGTCGGCAATCCGGTACGACTCATCGACGCTGTCCACGAGTCCGAGCTCACCACGGGACACCCCACCTACGCATTCCTCGAACCACACCTGCTGCATCCACGTGACGTGCTTGAGCAGGCCGAGCAACGTGGTCGCCGACGGGACCAGCCGGCGCCGAGCCTGTTCCTCGGTGAGGCCGTCGAGCGTGCCCTGGATAAGGCTCCGGTACTCCTCGACGAACGCATCGAGTTGCGTGCGCTCGTCGTCCAGCGCCACCTCGAACGTGCCCAAGGCGCCTCCAACCATCGGGACTGGTGCCGCTTCAGCCTAGGACCGGAAAGCGCCGCTGCGCGGCAAGCCGATCCAACGACCGCTGCATCGTGAGCCGCACGTAGGCGTCGACCTCATCGATGTCGGGATCAGCACCGAACCGCGCGGCGATGTCGATCGGGTCGAGCACCTCCATCACGATCTTCGACGGCAGCGGCAGATTCGGCGGGAAGAACACGCTCAGTCCGAACGGCACACCCACGCTGACCGGCACGATCTCCAGCCGAAACTTGGTCAGCCGCAACACTTTTGCCAGGCGATGACCGCGGGTCAGGAACAGCTGCGTCTCCTGGGCGCCGATCGAGACGAGGGGCACGATGGGCACACCGGCGCGGATGGCCGTCTTGACGTAGCCGGTGCGGCCGTTGAAGTCGATGACGTTGGCGGCCGTGGTGGGCCGGTACGCGTCGTAGTCACCGCCCGGGAAGACGAGCACCACGGCGCCGTCATCCAGCGCGGCCGCGGCGTTGGCCGGGCTGGCCTCGATGATCCCCAGTCGATTCATCACCAGCGACAGCGGCCCCATCACCACGCCGTAATGCGCGAGGCTGTGCAACGGCCGGTCGTAACCGAAGTGACCGTAGAACGCGGGCGCGAACACCAGACCGTCGGGCGTGATCATGCCGCCCGAATGATTGGCCACCAACAACACCGGACCGCTGGCCGGGATGCGTTCGATGCCGCGCACCTCGGCGCGGAACCACGTCCGCACGGCAGGTCTGACCCACTTGCCGACCTGTTCGATGAACTTCGGATCCCAACCGGACCGTTCGTTGCCGCCCACCCGTCCCCCCCCATCCCGAGGTTTCGATGATCCCCTCCCCGTTCATGCCCGGAGACCGATTCGGACAAACATGGCCAGCGGCCACGCCCCGCGTCCGAGAGAGCCGACTCGACGATTGCAGCAGTCCCCACGCGCGCTGTTACCGTCGGTACTAGACCAACCACCGCATCACCGGCACACCGCAGGGAAGGGGCCGCGTGGAAACGCTGCTGATACTGCTGGCTATCGGCTTCTTCATCGCCGCGATCGTCGTGTTCGTCAAAGCGCGGCAGCGTCCTCACGAGCCTCGGCAGCGGGCCGAGCGCCAAGATCCGTTGAAGTTCGCCACCATGCCGACGTTCGGGCCGCGCCAGCTGGGCCCCGGCGCCATCGTCAGCTACCGCGGCATCGATTACGTCGTCCGCGGATCGGTCACGATGCGCGAGGGACCGTTCGTCTGGTGGGAGCACCTGTTGGAGGGCGGCGACGGCGAACCGATCTGGTTCAGTGTCGAGGAAGATGAGGGCCGCCTCGAGTTGGCGATGTGGACGCGACGCAAGGATCTGGCACTGCAACCGGGCGGGACCCATACGGCCGACGGCGTGACGTTCAACGAGACCGAACGCGGGCGGGCCTCCTACACCACCGAAGGCACGACGGGCCTGCCGGCCGGCGGCGACATGGACTATGTCGACTACGCCGACGGCGCGCAGACCACGTTCCTCGGCTTCGAGCGATGGGCCCCCGAAATGGCGTGGGAGGTGTCGCTCGGCCGCGCGGTGACGCCCGGTGAACTGACCGTCTACCCCGCACCCCCCGCCGACGCCTAGGACTGCTGTTGCCGCTCCACGAACTCGCCGTGTCGCCGACCGACGTCAGCGGCGCGGGCCTTGGGCTGGCACTCAACGCCCCCGCCCCACCCACGCTGGCAACGTGGCGCATCCGCCACCCCGACGGTGGCGCGTTGCAACTCGGCGTGCTGGGCGCGTCCCACGTCGTCACGGTGGAGAGCCCCAAAGCCTGCTTCTCCGAACAGGTTTCCTGCACAGCCCACCGCCACGGCGGCGACCTGCCGGAACGCGCCGAAGCCCCCGGCTACCAGCTCGAATCGCACATGAGTACCCAGGATGAGCCGACGTTCCGCCAACTCGCAAGGCAGCTGCGCGAGTACTGCGCGCGCGATCCCGAGTGGCTCGGCGGCGCGTTCCCCGGCGACGACGCGGCGCTCACCGCGCTGTGCGCCCAACCGGACGGTGCGGGCTGGCGGTGGCAAACCTGGCACCTGTATCCACAGCCCGGGGCCGGCGGCACCGTGGTGTACACCGCCAGCCGGTGGGCGCCATGAGCAAGGGCGGCCTGTACCTCCTCGCCGGCGCGCTGGCGATCGGCGGCCTGGTCTGCCTGCTGTTGGGAATGTCGCTGGCGGCCAAGGATATTCGAACGCACGTGGCGGAGAATTACCCCGCGTACTCGCATGGCGCCGAAGCCTCGAGTTACGAATGCACCGGGTCGCCCAGCGAAGTGGCCGACCGGCTCGCCGACTATCAGCGCCCCGAGGCCAGGGCCACCGATCGCGACGTCGAGTACCTGCGCTTCGACGACGACATCGTGATCGTCGGCCCCGACAACGACCGGCCGTGCACGATCCGGGTCGAAGACGTCCGCGGCAGCAACTACAGCGGAGGCGCATTCATCTTCCTGGGCCCCGGTTTCTACCCAGGTGCTCCTGCGGGCGGATCGGGCGGTAGCCCGGGCGGCCCGGGCGGAGGAAAGTGACACCCGCACCGGACACCCACCTAGTCGAAGGAGATCCCATGCACATCGCCGCCATCGAGTTCGGCACCATCAGCGGTGATTACCTCGCCCAGAACGTGGTCGCGGCGGTCCTCTACTTCCTCGTCGGCGTCGGTGTGCTGGTGGCCGGCTTCGTGATGGTCGACGTGTTGACGCCAGGCAATCTGCGTCAGCTGGTGTTCGTCGAGCGCCGTCCGAACGCGGTCGCCGTCGCCTCCGGAATGTATGTGGCGCTGGCCCTCGTCGTCGCCACCGCCATCATCGCCAGTTCGAGTGATCTCGGCCAGGGACTCGTCGACGCCGCCGTGTACGGAATCGTCGGCGTCGTCCTGCAGGGTGTCGCACTGGTGGTGCTCGAAGTCGTCGTACCCGGCCGGTTCCGTGACCTCATCACCGACGAGCGGCTCCATCCGGCGGCAATCGCCACGGCGGTGGCGCTGATCGCGGTGGGCGCGGTCAACGCCGCCGCGCTGTCGTGACCCAGGATCGTCGGTGAGCACCGAGCAGGAAGCCGCGGCCGACCCGGTCCAGCCGACGAGGCGCTGGCGGGCCCTGCTGCTCGCGGCCGTGGCGGCTTGCGCGGCATGCGGGCTGATCTACGAACTCGCGCTGCTGACCCTCTCGGCGAGCATCCACGGCGGCGGCATCGTCGCCACCTCGCTGATCGTGGCCGGCTACGTCGCGGCCCTCGGTGTGGGCGCGTTGCTCGTCAAGCCACTGTTGGGCCGGGCGGCGATCACCTTCATCGCCGTCGAAACCCTGCTCGGCGTCATCGGTGGCCTATCGGCGGCGGCGCTGTACCTCACCTACGTGTTCATCGGTGGTTCGTTGTGGGTGCTGGTCGTGGGCACCGCCGTCATCGGCTGCCTGGTCGGGGCCGAGGTGCCCCTGCTCATGACGTTGCTGCAGCGTGGTCGCACGGCCGGCGCCACCGACACCGGCCGGGTACTCGCCAACCTCAACGCCGCCGATTACCTCGGCGCGCTGATCGGCGGGCTGCTCTGGCCGTTTCTCCTGTTGCCGCAACTCGGCATGATCCGCGGCGCCGCGGTCACCGGGATGATCAACCTGGTGGCCGCGGCCATCGTGGCGGTCTTCCTGCTGCGCCACATCATCAGTGCACGCGAGCTGGCGGCGGCACTGGGCGTGCTCGCCGCGGCGCTGGGCCTGCTGGCAACGCTGCTGGTGCGTGCCGACGGCCTCGAGACGACGACCCGACAGCGGCTCTACGCCGACCCCATCGTCGCCTACGAGCGCTCCGCGTATCAGGAGATCGTGGTGACTCGCCGCGGTGACGACCTGCGGCTGTATCTCGATGGCGGACTGCAGTTCTCGACCCGCGACGAACACCGCTACACCGAAAGCCTGGTCTATCCGGCGCTCAGCGAATCACCGCGGTCGGTGCTCGTGCTGGGTGGGGGCGACGGCCTGGCGGCGCGCGAACTGCTCCGGTTCCCCGGCATCGACAGGATCGTGCAGGTCGAACTCGACCCGGCGGTCATCGACCTGGCGCGCACCACGCTGCGCGAGGTCAACGGCAACGCGCTGGCGGATCCCCGGGTCGACGTGGTGGTCGACGACGCGATGGCGTGGCTGCGCGCCCCGCACCCCGACGTGCACCCCTCGGGTGGCTTCGACGCGGTGATCGTCGACCTCCCGGATCCCGACACCCCCGTCCTGGGCCGACTGTATTCGACCGAGTTCTACGCGCTCGTGACGCGCGCGCTGGCCCCGAACGGGCGCTTGGTCGTCCAGGCGGGCAGCCCGTACTCGACGCCGACGGCGTACTGGCGCACGTTCTCGACGATCGAGTCCGCCGGCTTCGCCGCGACGCCGTACCACGTGCATGTGCCCACCTTCGGTGACTGGGGTTTTGTCCTGGCGCGACGCGGTGCCGACCCGCCCACGCCCACCGTGCCGGCGGAGGCCCCAGCACTGCGATTCCTCGACCAGCAGGTGCTCGACGCCGCCACCGTGTTCGCGGGCGATCAGGCGCCGCGCACCTTGGAGCCCTCTACGTTGGATCGGCCCCGCATCGTCGAGGACATCCGCCTCGGTTACCGGTGACCGCGGCTCACACCACGTCGAGCGGCACGTGAGCCCCGTCGACCGGCAGGACCCGGACCGAATCGCCGCGACGCACAACGCCTCCCGCGACCACGACCGACATCACGCCCGCAAGGCGCACCGTCTTGCCGGTCGCATCCACCTCGATGAACTTCTGCATGAGCCCGTCGTGCAGTCCGTTGATCTGGTTGCACGGGTTGCGCAGCCCGGTCACCTCGACGACGGCCTCGTCGCCGAGTTGCAGGCGCGTGCCCCGCGACAGGCCCAGCAGGTCCACGCCGCTCGTGGTGACGTTCTCGCCGAGATCGCCCGGACTGACCCGGTACCCATGCTCGGCGGCGTAGTCGAAGAGTTCGGCGTGGATCAGGTGCACCTGACGCAGGTTGGGCTGGGTGGGGTCGCGGCGCACCCGCGAACGGTGCTTCACCGTGGTCCCCGCATGCGCGTCGCCCTCGACCCCGAGTCCCGCGAGCAGCGTGATGCTGTCGAGAGTCGGTTTGCTGAAACGGTGCGTGGCGTCGCGCGCCACGGCGAGGATCTGGCCCACGCGGTCATCGTAGGGCCCGGCGCACGGTCCCGCCTTTCGAGCGCCGCGCCGGCGGCCGCGGCCTCCCGTAACGTTTTCCGTGCCGCCGTCGAAAGCCTTACTGTGCGACCAGTGCTGGGCCTCGGTAGCGAGCGCACCCTCGGGCCCAGCGGAGCTGTTAGCGTATTCGCCGACCATTTCCCGGTGCGCGGGTGCGTCTGACCCCTGCTGTAGAAGGTGGAGATATGAAGACCAAGTTTTTCGTCACGACCGGTGTTGCGGCCGCTGCGTTCCTGTTCGGCGGCGCGGCCGTCGCGTCGGCGGCGCCCGATGTGGAAGCCATCGTGAATTCGACGTGTACCTATCCGCAGGTCAGCAGCGCGCTGCACGCGACCTCGCCGCAGGTGGCCGCCGAACTCGAAGCCAGCCCCATGGCCGTCAGCTGGATCCAGAACCTGCTGAACTCCGGCCCGGACGAGCGGCGCGCGGCGCTCAACCAGATCGCCGGCTTCCCCCAGCTCGACGGCTACACCTCGGTGATCAACTCGGTGGCCTACAGCTGCCAGAACTACTGACCCGCTGAATTCAGTTGCCGACGACGGGTCGGCTGCGTTGACTTGTCGACATGGCCGACCTGAGTGCCCTGACGCGCAAGCCCGACCGCGGCGGTGACCGACGCCTGCTCGACGAGGTGTTCGACCACTGCCAGGTCGCCACGCTCGCGACCGTCGTCGACGACGAACCCTGGTCGGTACCGATTCTGGTGGCGCGCGTCGGCGACCAGCTTCTGCTGCACGGGTCGACGGGCGCGGGCGCGCTGCGCCACGCCGCGACCGGCGCCAAGGTGGCGGTCAGCGCGTTCCTGCTCGACGGCCTGGTGATCGCCGACCGGGCGTTCGACCATTCGGCGAACTACCGCTCGGCGGTGGTCCGAGGCGTCTGTGTGACCGCGAGCGCGGACGACGCAGGGTCCGCGCTCGACAGCTTCACCGATGCGCTGCTGCCCGGCCGGTCGGCGGAGTGCCCGCCCCACACCGCCAAGGAGATTGCGCAGACGCTGCTGCTCGCACTGGCCATCACCGAGGACAACTGGATCGCCAAGCAGCGCAGCGGTCCGCCCGGCCCGCCCGAGAACCCCGGGTGGACGGGAGTGATTCCCGTCGCGCCCTCCTACGGTCAGCCGCTGGAGGCCACGCCGGGGCCGCTGCCGGAGTCGGTGCGGCGGTTGCTCGCCTGAAGCGTGTCCGGGGCTAAGCCTCGGGCGCGGTCTCGGGGGCCGGCTGCGCGGCAGGGTTCTTGGCCTGCTTGCGTTGAGCGAGCTGATATTTCACCAGAGCGACCAAAGCCTTCGGGTTACGAGCGAACGCACCGGCAGCCTGAGCCCCCATCTTCAGCTTCTGGCGGGCTGTCAGTTCCTGCGCTGGCTCCATTGAATCTTCCTCCCTGAGATGTTGGTCGCCCCGGAACGATAGCCGAAGCAATGACGGGTCGGGCGTGCACCTCCGCACCGGAGTTTCGCCGCGGCGGATGAGTCTGCGCCGTGCGGGGCGTTCCACCGCAATGACAGTCATTTCACGACGCCTCGGATCGGGGCGCGCAGGCGAGGAGCACAACCATGAGCGTGGACAGCATTCCCGGGATCGACGAGTTGGTGCCGTCGCGGTATGCACAACAGGTCGGGGACATCGAGGTGCTGGTGATCAGCGACGGAGTCTTGCCGATCACGGCCTCGACGTTGGCCACCAACGTCGAGCCGAACGAGCTGGCGGGCTGGCTCGGCGACAACTTCCTGCCGCCGGAGGTGGTCGACTGGCCGCTGAACGTCGTGGTGGTCCGCAGCGGAGAGCGCACGATCCTCGTCGACGCCGGGCTGGGACTGGAGTTCCCGGACTTCCCACGCGCCGGTCAGACCGCGCACCGGCTCGAGGCCGCCGGGATCGACCTCGCGGCGGTGACGGATGTGGTGCTCACCCACCTGCACATGGACCACGTCGGCGGGCTGCTCACCGAGGGTGTCAAGGACCGGCTGCGGCCGGACCTGCGGGTGCACCTCGCGGCCGCCGAGGCCGAGTTCTGGACGGCACCCGACTTCACCGACACCACCATGCCGCAGCCCATCCCGAACGTGCTTCGGCGCGTCGCGGCGCAGTTCCTGGACGAATACCACGGCCTGCTACGAACTTTCGAGACCGAGTACGAGGTGGCCCCGGGCGTGCTCCTCAGCCGCACCGGCGGCCACACCCCGGGTCACAGCATCGTGCGGGTGGCCTCCGGCGGCGAGGCGCTGACGTTCGCCGGTGACGCGGTGTTCGCCCCGGGGTTCGAGAATCCCGAGTGGCACAACGGTTTCGAGCACGATCCGACGGAGTCGGCACGCGTGCGAGTCGAGTTGCTGCGGGAGGTGGCGGCCTCCGGGGAGTCGTTGGTGGCCACGCACCTGCCGTTCCCGTCGGTCTGCCGGGTGGCCACCGCCGGCGACGCGTTCCGCTGCGTGCCGACGGTCTGGGACTACTGAGCGGGCCTGCGCGCCACGGCCTCGGCGTCGACCCCGGTGATCGTCACCGCGGCGACGACGATGCCCACCACGATTCCCACCGCGGTGTCGAGCACCCGGTCGATGGCGGCCGCCGGCGCCAGGCCCGCACCAAGGCTGGTCAGCAACAACGCCATCGGCGTCACTGCCACCGAGCACAGCGCGTAGTTCACCGTCGAGGCGATCTCGGCGAGGATTTGGAAGATGACGATGGCGACGACCGCGCCCCAGTACCCCAGCGGCAGGGCGAGCAGGATCGCGGCCAGGACCGCGCCGGCGACGTTGCCGAGCAACCGCTGCACACCGCGGTGCACCGTGACGTGATAGCCGACGCCCTGCATCGCGGCCACGGCACCCATGCGTGCCCACATCGGATGTTCGAAGCCCAGCGCCATCGCGATGGCCGCACCCAGCGCCCCCGCGATGGTGATGCGCACACCCCGCGCGAACAGGGACCGGTGCGGGGCGCGGCGCAGGGTGACCCAGATCGGCTCCCGCCGGGCCACGCCGGACTCGGCCACGCGGTGTGTGCGGGTGAACCGGTCGCGCGCCAACCCGTACAACCACGGCGCCAGCGCGGCAAGCATGCCGATCAGCGCTCCCCCAGCCGTCACCGCGACCGAAAGAACCACATCGCCGGCATCCTTGGCGAAGACCTGCGCGCCCGCGGCGCCGAACACGAACACCACCGCGCCGGGGCCGACGATGTGCAGCGCCCACACCAAGTACGCCGCGGCGCCGGCCAGGACGGAAACCACCGCGGTCACGAGGAATACGTTGCTGCCGGTGGCGCCCAGGACCGCGCCGATGCCGATCGACGCGGTGATGCCCGTCCCCAGGACGGCAAGGCGGCCGGCGCGCACCGGGTACGGGTCCGGGCGGCAGAACGCGGAGATCAGAGCGCCCAGCGCCGCGAATCCGGCCACGGCGTGCTGGCCCGTCACCCCACCGATGATGAACACCACCGCGACCGCGACACCGACCCGCAACGGCACGGCCAGACCGGCCCGCCCGAAGTCGACATCGAGGACGCCGCGCAGACCGCGCGGCGTGACGGCATGCCCCAGCGCGGAGAAACCGTGGCTGAGGTGGCGAGTGAGAGTAGACGCGAACATTGGGCGATACTTTACCACTATTTTACTAATGAAGTAAATAGGGCTATTCTTGCCGCATGACCAGCACCGCCGACGTGGCGCCCGTTCCCGACACCGTCGACCGCGTCCGTCAGGAGTGGTCCGAGGCGTGTCCGCACCTCGACACCTCCCCCATCGACGTGGTGGGCCGGGTGCATCGCATCTCCTCGATCTGCAATCATCGCCTCGACGTCAGCCTGGAGCGGCACGGCATCAACCGTTCGGAGTTCACCGTGCTCAGCGCGCTGGTGCGGGCGGGGCGACCGCTGCGCGCCAGCGAGGTCGTCCTGACCACCATGCTCAGTGGGGCCTCGATCACCAAGATCGCCGACGCCCTGGTCAAACGGGAGCTGGTGGTCCGGCAGAAGTCGGAGCGCGACGGACGCGTCGTCCTGCTGGCGCCGACCGACGCCGGGCGCGCCATCATCGACGATCAGATGCCGCGCCGGCTCGCCGACGAGCAACGCCTGATCGCCGGACTGACCGACGACGAGCGCCAGACACTGGCCGGGCTGCTGCGGAAAGTCTGTGCGGCCCTGGGCGATTGACCCTCAATCCAGCCAGGCCCGCAGTTCGGTGACCGCGAGATGGGCGGCGCGGCCGATCGCGGCGTCCACGACGGGTAGGAAGACATCCGAGCGGGCGGCCCGAGTGAAGACCGCGACCGCGATGGGCGTCTCGCCGGGCATCTCCACCACGGCCGCCTCGTTGCGGATGGGCCCGATTGTCCCGGTCTTGCCGGCGACCATCACATCGGCGAACGGGAACCCCGAGCGGATCCGGTGCGGCCAGATCTGTTGGGCCAAAATGGCTCTCATGGTCGAACAGGTGTCCGGGGTGGCGACCGTGCCGGCCCAGATCCCGTTGAGCACCGCGATGATGTCCGCCCCGCTGGTGGCGGTCGTGTAGGCCGGATCGAACGCGGCGCTGTCGTGAATGGTGTTGTTGCTGGCCAACAGTCCGACGGCCTCGGGCAGCGTCAGCGCCCCCGAATCGTGGATGATCTGCCGCTGCAGGGCCGCGGTGCCCCCGACGACTCGGGTGCAGGTGAGGCCGAGATCCTCGATCACGGCCTCGACCGCCGCCAGGCCGAGGGCGCCGAGGATCACGTCCGAGGCGGCATTGTCCGACAGCGTGATCATCAGCCGCGCCAGATCCCACCACGACAGCGTCACCGGATCGCTGAACAGGCTCAGCCCGGTGGGCCCGGGTGTGCAGTCCGCCGGCACCACCCGGACGCTGGCACGGGGGTCGAGCTGACCGGCATCGAAGGCCCGTGCCAGCGCCACCAGCACGATCACCTTGTACACCGAGGCGGCCACCACCGGTTCCGTCCCGCCGACGTCGACCACCGGAGCGTCCCGCCCGATCGGCTGGGCCCGCAGCCAGCCCTGGCAGCCGGCGTCGACGAAGACGTCGTTGATCCGGTCGACCACCTCGGTCATGGCCCGACCCGCAACAGTTCCCGATCCAGCGCGTAGATCAGCTCCGCGAGGTCGCGGCCGGGAGCGGCAACGATGCGCACCCGCAGGGCCACGTCCTCGACCAGCATGCGACGGTGCACGGTCCCGGCGTGGACCGCCGCCGTCGTCGTCGCCACGCCGAAGCACTGCCCCGCCGCGACCGCGGCACTGACCTCGCGATGGGTCGAGGCCGGGTGCACCGCCGGGTCGAGGCCGCGCCGCCGCAGGGCATCCAGCAGCACATCATGGGCGGGCGGGTTGTCCTCGCGCGGCGCGCAGGCCAGCGCCAGGCCGCGCAGCATCTGCGCCCGCGGATTCTTCGCCTCCGCGGCACGACTACCGATGGGCAGAACCACTTTTCGATCCAAGGTGAGCACCGGGCCGGCGCTCAGCTCGGCGATCACCGCGGGGTGCGCCACCACCGCGATGTCGAGATCGCCGCGGCGCAGATCGGCCAGCAGCGCCGCGGTGCCCTTGGTCACGGTCGCCACCGGCACCTCGGCCGAGTCCGACGCGCCCCGCAGCGCGCGTACGCACCGCGCCAGGATCTCGTCGTCGAGCTGCGGGATCGCACCCCAGCGCACCCCCTGCAGTCCACCGAAGAGCTGCGCGGCCTCGGACAGCAGCCGGGTCGAGTCGTCGACGATCAACCGTGCCCGTGGCAGCAGCGCGGCACCGGCCTCGGTCAGCGTGGCCCCGGCCGGTCCGCGCTCGACGAGCTGCAGCCCGAGGTGGTTCTCCAGGCGCCGCAAGCCCTGCGAGATCGGCGGCTGCGTCATGCCGAGACTGTCGGCCGCCTTGCCGAAATGGCGATGCTCGGCCACCGCCACGAAGTACCGCAGATGCCGGATCAAATCCACGCCGTCCAATCAACACGACGCGCACGGGCGAGGCAACACGACCGTGGCGATGCGCCCGCGGAAAAACCCCTCGCTGCCTGCGCCGATTCGCAACCACTATGGGCCACACCGCGCGGCGAACCTGGCGAGGCCACCGGCGCCGTGTTTGGGTACCTCGCATGACCACACACCTGACTCGCCGCCAAGCCCTGATCGGGCTCGCGGCCGCCGCGGCGTTGGTGGGCTGTCGCCAGGCAGGCGCCGTTCCGCTCCCCCAGCCCACCGGACCGCTGGACCTCGCCGGCCTCGAGGATCGGTACGGGGCCCGCATCGGCATGACCGCCGTCGACCTCGCCTCCGGGAAATCGTTGGCGCACCGGGCCGATCAACGGTTCGCCATGTGCTCGACGTTCAAGACCTACGCCGCAGCCCGCGTGTTGCAGCTGACCGAACAGGGCCGACTGCACCTCGACACGCAGACACCGATCACCGAGTCCGACATCGTCACCCACGCCCCGGTGACCGGAACCAAGGTCGGGCAGTCGATGTCGCTGGCCGACCTGTGCGCGGCGGCGCTGATGGAATCCGACAACACCGCGGGCAATCTGCTGCTGCGGGCCATCGGCGGACCGCCGGCGATCACCGAGTTCGCGCGCAGCGTCGGCGATGACCGCACCCGGCTGGACCGGTGGGAAACCGAACTCAACTCGGCGCTGCCCGGGGATCCTCGCGACACGACCACCCCGGGCGCCCTGGCGCTCGGCTACCGCGAAGTGCTGACCGGCACCGCCCTTGCCGAGGCCTCCCGCGAACAACTGCTGGCCTGGATGAAGGCGAACATCACCTCGGACAAGCGATTTCGGGCCGGGCTGCCCGCGGGCTGGACGAGCGCCGACAAGACCGGGGGTGGCGACTACGGCACCACCAACGACGCCGGACTGCTCCTCGGCCCGAAGGGGCAGCGAATCGTCCTGGTGGTGCTGACCCGCTCCCTCGACGATCAGCCCGAGGCCGGGCCCTACAACGAGGCGATCGCGGAGACGGTTCGGCGCACGCTGGACGCCCTCGGGCATCGATAGGGCCGGCCGCGGCGCGGGGCGTTGACCCGCGGGTCAGAACAATTCCGGGGTCGTCGGTGCCACGTCGTCGAGAAACGCAGTGACCATGGGGGCCAGGACCTCGGACTCCCCCGCCAGGCCGATGTGGGACATGGCCGGCAGCACCACCAACCGTGCGGGCGGGGACCGGCGCAGCATGCCGGTGGCGGCCGCGTCCACATCACCGCCACCGCGCAGTTCGAACATGGCCAGCGCGTGCTCGAGACGAACGCCGTCGGCGTCGCCGATTATCACCATGGTCTTCGCCGGGATGGACCGCATCTCCTCGTCGCTGATGTGCTGGTCGTCGATGTTGAGCACCTTCATCTTTTCGAGGTAGGCGCCAAACGCCGCGGGATCGGGCGTGTGCTCCAAGAATGCCTGTTCGACCGGGGTGCCCGACCACGCATCGGCGCCCATGCTCGCGATGGACTCGTAAACCGAGGGATGCCAGCCGTCTTGACGAAAGGCCGCCGACATCGAGACCAACTTGCTCACCATCGCCGGGTGCCGAACAGCGAGTTGCAGTGCCACCCCGCCGCCCTGCGAATACCCCATCACGTCGGCGCGCGGCACCTCCAGTGCGCGTAACAGCGCCGCAGCGTCGTCGGCGAACTGCTCGTAGGACATCGCACGGGCGGTATCCGCAGTGCGGCCGTGGCCCTGCTGATCGAAGATGATCACAGACCGCGATGCCTCGAAGGCCGCCACCCACGCCGTCATCGAGTCGGTCGCCATGAACGCGCCGGGAATCAACAGCAGGGGCGGCGTCGACGTCCCCAGTTCTCCGTACACCTCGTAGTACAGGTGGAGTCCGTTGATCGGCAGGTACCCACTCCTCGAGGACTTCGTTGTCACGACATCGCCCTTTCCATATCGTCGTTATCCACGCGTGAACTTCCGTCACCGATGCAGACCGGGTTCGCCGCACAAACTCATCGCGGACGAGAGGCCACGACGCCGACGTATGGTGGGGCACGTGAGTGAGCAACGCGCACAAGGAACTCCCGTGGCCGGGGCGACGCTGAGTTTGCACTGGACGGCGGAAACCGGACCGCCACCCGTCCGAACCCCCGACACCGCGCAGGACGCAGTCGCACTGCTGGACAGAGGGTCTCAGGCCTTCGCGCAGCTGGGTTCGGAGCCGCTCGAATGGCGGTTGGACCCCGCCGCCCTGGGCTTTGGCCCGGCCGACAACGACGGCGTGCTCACGCAGGAACCGTTCGCCGCGGTGCTCAGTTGCTCGGACGCACGGGTACCCATCGAGCTGACCCTGGGCCAGGCCGCCAACGAACTGTTCGTCGTGCGGGTGGCCGGCAACGTCACCGGTGCCGCCTGCCGCGGTTCCCTGCACTACGCCGCCGCACACCTGCCGAGCGTGAAAGTGTTTGCCGTAGTCGGGCATTCACGCTGCGGCGCGACCACCGCGGCGGTGGACGCGACGCTGCATCCGGACAAGTACCTCGCGATCGCCACGGACGGTCCGCTGCGCGAGATCGTCGACTCGCTGCTGGCCGGCGTCAACTTCGCGCAGCGCGCACTGATGCACGCGCACGGCGCCGCGGTGGTCGACTCGCCGCACTTCCATGCGCGGCTGGTCACGTTGGCGACGCTGGCGAACACCGCGCTCAGCGCCCTGGTGATCGAGCGTGATCTGGGGCGGCCGTGCGCCTTCGGCGTGTACAAGCTCTCGGCCCGCAGCGTCGGGGTGCGCCGCGCCGACGGGTTCCACCCCGGTTTCGCGATGGCCCCCAAGGACGAGGAGGAGATCACGTCCCTGGTCCTCGACGCGGCCCGTTCGCTCGAACTCTGAGGGTCCGCTACGGCGTTGGGGCCGGCGGCGTCGGGAAGCCCGGCGGCGATGCCGGATCCGGCTGTCCGGGCTGGACGAACTCGTATCCCGGGGGCGGCGGCCCGTCGATCGGATAGTAGCCCTCCGGCAGCGGCGGACCACCGCTGTTCGGAGGCGCGGCCGTCGACGCGGTCTCGGACCCCGGCGCGTTCATCGACACGAAGCCGGGCGGCAATGCCGGCGCCGGCCCGGCCCCCGGCGGTGGCGGTGCACCGCCACCGGGAACCATCGCCGGGTCGTCAACCAGATAGTAGGGATTGCGGGCCTGGTGCCAGAGGTCACGAAGCGTACCCAGCGGGCCCGAGCCGTACTGGCCCGAACCGTAGACCGGATTCGCCATCTCGGGCACCGTCGGCGGCCCCGGCGGCAGCGGCGGTGGTGGCGCCCCGGGCTCGGCCGGCGGGGGCGGGGGAACCGGGTCCGCGGCGGCCGACTGGGCCGCGCCCAGGGCCACCCCGACGGCCGCCAACCCGGCGGCGGCCAGCACGATGGGGTGCCTTACGGTCATGAACCCGACGATCCTCTCTGTGGCGTAGCGAGCATCGTCGCACAGATCCGCCGCCGACGACGGGTCGAGCGTCGACTCAGTCCAGATCGAACCGGTCGTTGTTCATCACCTTCACCCACGCCGCGACGAAGTCCTCGACGAACTTCCCCTGGTTGTCGTCCTGCGCGTAGACCTCGGCCAGCGCGCGCAGTTGGGAATGCGAACCGAAGACCAGGTCGTTGGCCGTGGCGGTCCACTTGGTCTGCCCCGAGGCCCGATCGACGCCCTCGTAGACGTTCTCCGCGGTCGACCCCTTCCATTGGGTGTTGATGTCCAGGAGGTTGACGAAGAAGTCGTTGGTCAACACCCCCGGCCGGTCGGTGAACACGCCGTGGCCGGCGCCGCCGTGGTTGGCCCCGAGGGAACGCAGCCCGCCGATGAGCACCGTGAGCTCCGGAGCGGTCAGGTTCAGCATGTACGCCCGGTCCACCAGCAGCCGCTCCACCTGGGTCTTCTCATTGGGCCGCAGATAGTTGCGGAACCCGTCGGCCCGGGGCTCGATGATGGCGAACGACTCGACATCGGTCTGCTCCTGCGTCGCATCGGTGCGTCCCGGCGCGAAGTGCACGTCGATATCGAAGCCGGCGTCCTTGGCCGCCTTCTCGACAGCGGCCGAACCCGCCAGCACGATCAGGTCGGCCAGCGAAATCTTCTTGCCGCCCGAGGCCGAGCCGTTGAAGTCCTGCTGGATCTGCTCGAGCACCGGCAGCACCTTGGCCAATTCGGCGGGCTCGTTGACCTCCCAGTTGCGTTGCGGCTCGAGCCGGATGCGGGCGCCGTTGGCGCCGCCGCGCTTGTCGGTGCCCCGGAAGCTGGCCGCCGACGCCCACGCCGTCTTGATCAGTTGGCTCACCGAGAGCTGGGATGCGAGCACCTTGTTCTTCAAGGTGGCGATGTCCTGCTCGTCGACCAGCGGGTGGTCGACGGCCGGCACCGGGTCCTGCCACACGTAGCTTTCCTTCGGCACCCAGGGTCCGATGTAGCGCGAGGCCGGCCCCATGTCGCGGTGCAGCAGCTTGAACCAGGCCCTGGCGAACGCGTCCGCCAACTCCTCGGGGTGATCCAGCCAGCGGCGGGTGATGTCGGCGTAGATCGGGCTCTCTCGCATCGAGATGTCGGTGACCAGCATCGTGGCCATCCGCTTCTTCGCGGCGTCGAACGGTTCCGGGATGCTCGGTTCGACGTCCTTGGCGACGTACTGCCAGGCGCCGGCCGGACTCTGCTCCAGCTCCCACTCGTGCCCGTAGAGGTACTCCAGGAAGGTGTTGTCCCACTGGGTCGGAGTGGGCGTCCAGACCACCTCAGGACCGCTGATGATGGCGTCGGCCCCCTTACCGGATCCGTAGCCGCTCTTCCAGCCCAGGCCCTGCTGCTCGATGGGCGCTCCCTCGGGCTCGGGACCGACCAGGTCGGGATCGCCGGCGCCATGGGTCTTGCCGAAGGTGTGGCCACCGACGATCAGGGCCGCAGTCTCCTCGTCGTTCATCGCCATCCGGCCGAACGTCTCGCGAATGTCGTACGCCGCCTTGAGCGGATCCGGCTCGCCCTCGGGCCCCTCCGGATTGACGTAGATCAGCCCCATGGTGGTCGCACCGTAGGGTTCGGCGAGTTCCCGCTCACCCGAATAGCGCTTGTCGGTGCCCAGCCAGGTGTCCTCGAAGCCCCACAGCGTCTCCTCGGGTTCCCAGATGTCCTCCCGGCCGAAGGCGAAGCCGGCGGTCTTGAATCCCATCGACTCCAGCGCGACGTTCCCCGCCACGATGATGAGATCGGCCCACGAGATCTTGTTGCCGTACTTCTGCTTGATCGGCCACAGCAGCCGACGGGACTTGTCCGTCCCGCTGTTGTCCGGCCAGCTGTTGAGCGGGGCGAAGCGTTGGGCGCCTTGACCGCCACCGCCGCGGCCGTCGTGGATCCGGTAGGTGCCCGCGGCGTGCCAGCTCATCCGGATGAATGCGCCGCCATAGTGGCCGTAGTCGGCCGGCCACCACTCCTGGGAGGTGGTCATCAGCTCGATGAGGTCGCGTTTGAGCGCCTCGGCGTCGAGGGTCTTGACCTGTTCGCGGTAGTCGAAATCGGCGCCCAGCGGATTGGCCTTCTCGGTCTGTGCGTGCAGCACCGACACGTCGACCTGGTTGGGCCACCAGTCTTGGTTCTTCAGGGGTGCGTGCGCCTTCGGGGTGGGCGACGGCATCGCCGGGTTCTCGCTCTCGCTCCTGCTCCCGGTCTTGGTTTCGGGCGAGGGCGGGCGGGCGTCAGAGGTGTCAGACACGGTCTTACCTTTCATCGAGTGGTGGTGGGCTGCGGTCGGGAAGTTCTCGTGCGGTGGCACAGCGGGGGCAAATTCCCCAGTAGATGACCTCGGCTTCGTCGATGGCGAACCCGGCCAGGGATCCGTCGTCGGCGGCGGTTAGGCAGGGCGTCTCGCCGACGGCGCAGTCGACGTCGGCGATCGTGCCGCAGCCCCGGCACACCACGTGGTGGTGGTTGTCGCCCACCCGGGTTTCGTAACGAGCGAGCGAACCGTTGGGCTGGATTCGGCGAACCAAACCCGCCGCGGTCAGCGCATTCAGCGCGTCGTACACGGTTTGGTGGGACACCTCCGGCAGGCGGACGCGGGTGGCCCGGATGATCGTGTCGGTCTCGGCATGGGGGGGTGCTCGCTCACAGCGACCAGCACCGCGAGGCGGGGGCGGGTGACACGTAAACCGGCCGCCCGCAATGTGCTCGGCAATTCGGGGGCCTCAGCCATTCTCCCGAGTGTGGCGCGCAGATTTTAAAGTATCAAGTGTCAATCGAAATACGCTGTGGCACTTGCTTTTCAGTGTGCCCACCCGGGACCGTCAAGGGCCGAAATTCGATGTTTGAATTCGCGCATTTGCGGGTACCGAAGGCGGACGAAAGGAGCCATTCATGGGCAAGCACAGCAAGGACAACGCGACCGGACCCGAGCCCGGGCAGGAACCGCCGGCCCCAGGCCCTACCGATCAGGGCGGCAAGGGCGGAATGGCCACCCGGGAAGTCGCCCCGGACATCGCCGAGCCCAGTTCCGACAGCGACACGCGGGACTGAGCCGATTTCACCTGGCTCACGGGGTAGCGCCCCGGTGGCGGCCGGCGTCTGTAGCGTGACCATCGTGAACTCTTCTCGCATACCCACCTCCTTCACGTTCGTCGCCGGCGCCGCCATGGTCGCCCTGACGCTGAGCGCCTGCGGTTCCTCGGACACCGACACCGCCACCTCACCGACCACCCCCTCGGTCGCCGAGGTGGTCACCACCTCCGTCAACGAGACGACGGTCGATGAGACGACGGTCGCTGCCGCCGAGTGCCCGACCACGGCTCCGGCCGAGGGCGGCACGCCCGAGTGGACGTTGCCCGGCGACACCGGCAGCGTCGCGGTCACCGGCGCCACCGAGTCCGCGGCGCCGCTGGTCACCGTCGAGGCGCCGTTCAGCGTGGCCGAGACCCAGGTGCAGACGCTGCAGGCCGGCGACGGCCCGGTGGTCGCCGACGACGCCACCGTCTTGGTCTGCTACATGGGCGTCAACGGCCGCGACGGGTCGGTGTTCGACAGCACCTACGAGCAGGGCGCGCCCATCGACTTCCCGCTGGGCGGCGTGGTCCCCGGCTTCCAGAAGGCCATCGCCGGTCAGACCGTGGGCTCCACCGTGGGCGTGGCCATGACCTCGGCCGACGGCTACCCCGACGGCCAGCCCGCCGCCGGCATCCAGCCCGGTGACTCGCTGATCTTCGCCATCAAGATCCTCGACGCGACCAGCTGATTCAACGACGGCCGTGATCGTGTAGCAATATGCTACACTCGTTTCAGATTGCTACACGATCACGGAGTCGTCATGACGGATACCACCGACCGGGTGACCCGGTTCGCCGCGGACCTCGTCGATGCCGCGGCGGTCGAAGGTGCCCGCCAGAGCCGCTCGGCCAAACAACAACTCGACCACTGGGCGCGGGTCGGCCGCGCGGTCTCCAGCCAGCACAGCGCCGCACGCCGCAAGGTCGAAGCCGCGTTGGCCGGCGAAACCCCCCTGCGCAACCTCAGCCCCGAGGAGGGCGTGGCGTTCAACGCAGAGATCACCGCCGCCCTCGAGGAAAACTTGGCGCGCACCGACTACGGGCAGATTCTTGCCGACCGCGGCGTGTCCACCGTCGCCCTCGATGACGATGGACAGATCGTGCAGTACCGGCCCGATGGAACGACGGCGGTGCTGGAACCTCGTCCGTGACCCGTGACGGCGAACGGGTCGCGCCGAGATGAAGCGGCTGGACCTCGTCATCGGCTGCAACGGCGCCGGAAAATCTACCTTCGTGGAGCTGACCCTGGCGCCCCTGCTGCCGGGTAGCGCGTTCGTCAATGCCGACGAGATCGCCAAGCGGCGTTGGCCCGCTGATGCCGCCGAACACGCCTACGAGGCCGCGCGTACCGCGGCCGCCACCCGCGCCCGGCTCATCGAACTCGGTGAATCGTTCATCGCCGAGACCGTGTTCTCACACCCATCGAAGCTCGAACTCGTCGACACGGCCCTCGCAGCCGGCTACGTCGTGGCCCTGCACGTCGTGCTGATCCCCGAAGAGCTCGCGGTGCTGCGCGTGGCCCACCGCGTCACCGCCGGCGGACACGCGGTGCCCGAGAACAAGATCCGGGAACGCTACGGGCGGGTATGGGAGCTGGCCGCCCGCGCCGCGCAGCGGGTCGATTCAGCCACGTTCTACGACAACAGCACCCGACGAGGACCTCGTATCGTCGCCCAACTACACGGCGGTTTCATCGTCGGTCAGCCCCGCTGGCCGGACTGGACGCCAACGGCGTTCACCGACCGCTGGCCCGCCTGACTCAACTACCCTGCACAACAGTCGATTTCATGTGGGCCAATTTTTCCAACCGTCACGAGAATTGACGGTCGCGCTGTTATGGTGATCGCGCTCAGGCCAATTGACGCGCGAACAAGGAAATTCGAAGCCGTGCAACACCATTACGGTCGCCCCTTTCCACGCCGAACTCTGCTCCGCGGTGCGGGCGGCCTCACGGTGGCCGCATTGTTCGCCGGCACCGCGGCCACGACGGCGTGTAGCCGCACGGAACCAGCCCCCGACGACGACGCGAGGTTTGCTGAACTCGACGCCAAGGTCGAAGAACTCATGGCGCGCTACGCCGTGCCCGGGGTGGCCGTCGGGGTGTGGCACCAGGGCCGCGAACACCTCCGCGGCTTCGGCGTCACCAACATCGAGGAGCCCGAGGACGTCACCGAAGACACGCTTTTCCGGGTCGGCTCGACCACCAAGACGTTCACCGGGACCGCGCTGATGCGCCTGGTGGAATCCGGCGACGTCCACCTCGACGAACGGGTCCGGACCTATCTTCCCGACTTCACCACTTCCGATCCCGAGGTGGCCGAACGGGTCACGGTGCGCCAGTTGCTCAACCACTCCGCGGGCTGGCTGGGCGACTACTACGTCGATTTCGGTCCCGGCGACGACGCGCTGGCCAAGTACGCCGCCGGAATGGCCACGCTGCCGCAGCTGACGCCGCTGGGCACCACGTTCGCCTACAACAACGCGGCCCTCGCGCTGGCCGGCCACCTCATCGAGAAGGTCACCGGCAACACCTACGAGCAGGCGCTGCAGGAGTTGGTCCTAGACCCGCTGCACCTCGACCGCAGCGGGTTCTTCCCCGACGAACTCACCGACGTCCCCACCACCGCATCGCACAACAACGTCGACGGGCGCGCGGTGCTCAACCGCGACGCCTGGGTGATGGGCCGCTCGCTGCACCCGACCGGCGGGCTGATCTCCACCGCACGGGACCAATTGCGTTACGCCCGATTCCATCTCGGCGACGGCGGCGGCCCCGACGGCGAGCAGCTGCTGACCACCGAGTCCTTGCAGGCCATGCGTTCGCACCTCGGTCCGCCGGGCACGCTGATCGTCGAGGTCGACGGCGCCGGGGTGGCCTGGCATGTGCGGCCCACCGCCGAGGGGGTGCCGGTGATCATGCACGGCGGCTCCTGGCCGGGTCAGCAGTCTGGGTTCTACTTCGTTCCGGACCGCGACTTCGCCCTGACGGTGCTCACCAACTCCGACAGCGGGGACCGGTTGATCGCCGACATCATGTACGACGACTGGGCGCTGCAGCGCTTCGCCGGACTGCACAACCTGCCCGCCGACGTGCGCGACCTGAGCCCCACGGAGCTGGCCGCTTACGAGGGCCGCTACACCGCCACCGAGATCGAGGCCGACGGCGCGGTCAACAGCACCGAGGCGGTGCTCACGGCCGAGGACGGCCGGCTGCGCTACCGCGTGCTGAACGCCGACGGCGAGCCCAAGCCCCCCGAGCCGCACGCGCCGGCCTATCTGGCGTTCTACCGCGACGATTACGTGCTGCACCTCGACCGCGACGGGAACTCGCTGCATAACCGCGCGAACTTCGTGCGCGGCGACGACGGACAGGTGCAGTGGCTTCGGATGGGCGGACGACTCAACCGGCGCAACTGACGCCCTGTTTCCGCCTCATTTTCAACGTATAGCGCACCCCGGGGCTTGTGGCAAGGCCCCCGTCATGCTGCAGAATCGTCGGGCCCGAAGCCAGATCCGCTGAAAATCAACGACTCTCGGCGTGACTGGCATCCCGATACTCCGAGGAGATGCGCAGATGTTCGACGTGATCATTGCCGGCGGCGGCCCCACCGGCATGATGCTGGCCAGCGAGTTGCGGTTGCAGGGCGTGCACGTGCTGGTCCTGGAGAAGGACACCGCGCCCGGTAGTTTCGTTCGGGCGCTGGGATTACACGTGCGCAGCATCGAGCTGCTGGACCAGCGCGGGGTGCTCGAACGGTTCCTCGCGCACGGCCGGCGACACCCGCTGAGCGGATTCTTCGCCGGCATCGCCAAGCCGGCGCCCGCCGACCTCGACACCGCGCACGGCTACGTGCTGGGCCTGCGGCAACCGGTCATCGACCGCCTGTTGGCCGCGCGGGCCGCCGAACTGGGGGCCGAGATCCGCCGCGGCGCCGAGGTCGTCGCCGTGGCCCAGGACGACGACGGGGTCACCGTGGCTCTGGCCGACGGCGCACCGCTGCGTGCCCGGTTCCTGGTCGGCTGCGACGGCGGCCGCAGCACGGTCCGCAAACAACTGGGGGTTCCGTTTCCCGGTGCGCCCGCCCGGGCCGAGACCCTGCTCGGCGAGCTGGCTGCCACCGCGGATCCCGCGGTCATCGCCGCCGTCGTCGCCGAGGTGCGGCAGACCGAATTGCGGTTCGGCGCAATGGCTCTCGACAGCGACCTGTATCGCATCATCGTCCCCGCCGCGGCGGTGAGCCCCGACGGCGCCGCGCCACCGACGCTCGACGAGTTCCGCGCCCAACTCCTGGCGGTCGCGGGCACCGACTTCGGCGTGCATTCGCCGCAGTGGCTGTCGCGGTTCGGCGACGCCACCCGCCTGGCCGAGAGCTACCGGGTCGGCCGAGTGCTCCTGGCCGGCGACGCCGCGCACGTACACCCGCCCGCCGGCGGCCAGGGGCTCAATCTCGGTATCCAGGACGCCGTCAACCTGGGCTGGAAGCTGGCCGCCGAGCTGAAGGGCTGGGCGCCAACGGGATTGCTCGACAGCTATCACCACGAACGTCATCCGGTCGCCGCCGAGGTCCTCAACAACACCCGCGCGCAGATGGAACTCATGTCGACGGCGGCCGGCCCGCAGGCGGTGCGGCGACTGGTCTCCGAATTGATGGAATTCGAGGAGGTCAACCGCTACCTGATCGAGAAGATCACCGCCATCGACATCCGCTACGACCTGGGTTCCGACCACGACCTGGTGGGCCGACGGCTCCGCGACCTGCCGCTGCGCCACGGCGGCCGGCTGTACCCGCTGCTGCACGACGGCCGAGGCCTGCTGCTCGACCGCTCCGGCGGACTGTCGGTCGCACGGTGGGCGGACCGGGTCGATCACGTCGTCGACGAGAGCCCGGAGTTGGATGCACCGGCGGTGCTGCTGCGGCCCGACGGTCACGTGGCCTGGGTGGGGGCCGAGCAGCAGGACCTCGACGACCGCCTGGCGGCGTGGTTCGGCGAACCTTGCCGCGATTGATTTTAGAGATTACTCTCTAAAATCTGATGGGACGCGCACCGAGGTTCGACGCCGACACCCTGCTGGACGCCGCGCGCGAGTTGTTGCTCACCCGTGGCCCGGCCGGGCTCACGGTGCAGGGCGTGGTCACCGCGCTGGGCGCGCCGTCGGGGTCGGTGTACTACCGGTTCGCGAATCGGGACCTGCTGGCCGCCGAGGTGTGGCTGCGCGCCGTGCAGCGGTTCCAGGCCGGCCTCGCGCCGGCCATCGGCGTCCCGGACCCGATCGAGGCCGCGGTGCGCGGCGCGTTGCACGTACTCGAGTGGAGCCGCGCCAACCGGGCGGACGCCAGCGTGCTGATGCTCTACCGGCCCCGCGACCTGTTGCCCGACGGGTGGCCGACCGCGGTGCGGCCGCGCAACGACGCGCAGCTGGCCCGGGTCTCGGCCGTCCTGTCGGATCTGGCGCGCCGGCTCGGCGACGCCGACCCGCTGAGGTTGCGGTTCGCGGTGGTCGACGTCCCCTACGCCGCGGTGCGTCCCGCGCTGCTGCGCGGCAACCCACCGGAATCCGCACTCGACGACCTGGTCGAAGCGACGGTCCGCACCACCCTCGCGCACCCCACCACCACAACGCAGGAGGAGCCATGAGCATCACCGAAACCCAATGGCGCACAGCGCGGCACGTCGTTCGACGCGCGGTCCGCAGCTCGCTGCACTGCAGCATCGCCTCGCGCAACCCCGACGGCTCCCCGCACGTGACGCCGATCGGATCGGTGCTACTGGACCACGACATCGGGACCGCGTGGTACTTCGACGTGTTCAACACCCGCCTGGCCGCCAACGTCGACGCCGACCCGCGAGTCACCATCCTGGCCGTCGACAGCGGCCGGGGACTATGGCTCCGAGCCCTGGCCACAGGCGTTTTCGCCGCTCCCCCGGGCATCCGGTTGATCGGAGCGGTCGGTCCCCCGCGGCCCAGCACACCGGCCGAAGTGGCCCGCTTCCACCGCACGATCGGCCCGCTGCTGCACACCCGGGGCGGCCGCACGGCGTGGGGCCGGCTCGCGAGAGTCCGTGACATACAGGTGGACTCCGTCGACCCAATTTCCATCGGCACCATGACACGCCCGGAGTTGAGCCGTTCTTGACGACCGTTTGAAGCGGCAACACCATGGGTACTGCCTCTTTGCTTCTGCTCGCTCGCCGGGGGATGTGAGCGGCGTATCCCGAAGGAGTCGCTTGTGAACGTTCGCCGGGCCATCCGGATCTTCGCCGCCGCCCTGCTGACCGCGGGGGCCGTGACGGTAGGCAACATGACCGTCAGCGCCGTCGTGCCGGTCGCATCGGCGCAACCGTGCCCCGATGTCGAGGTGGTCTTCGCGCGCGGCACCACCGAACCGCCCGGCGTCGGGTTGACCGGACAGGCCTTCGTCGACGCGGTGCGCGCCCAGGCCGGCGGCCGCACCGTCGCGGTGTATCCGGTGAACTATCCCGCCAGCAGCGACTTCGCCAATCGGATCGCCTTCGCGCGCACCGTCGTCGACGGCATCAAGGACGCCGGGGCCCACATCGAGGCCACCGCGGCGGCCTGCCCGGATACCCGCATCGTGCTGGGCGGTTACTCCCAGGGGGCGGTGCTGGCCGGCTTCGTGACCGCCGCCGAGATTCCCGACGGCATCCCCGACGAATACCTCTCCTACATCCCGAACCCGCTGCCCGACGAGGTGGCCGAACATGTGGCCGCGGTGGTGCTGCTGGGCATGCCGTCGGACGAGTGGCTGAGCCGCTACGACGCGCCGCTGGTCACCATCGGTCCACTGTACGAACAGAAGACCCTCGAGTTGTGCGCGCCCGGCGACTCGATCTGCGACGGCAACCCCGGCGGGATGCCCACCTTCGAGCACACCCTGTACCCGGTGAACGGGATGGTCCACGAGGCCGCGGCGTTCACCGTCGATCGGATTTAGGCCGTCAACGGCTTTAATGGATGGCGTGGAAGCAACCCGTGTTGATCGCTGGCTGTGGGCGGTCCGCCTGACCAAGACCCGGCCGGACGCGGCCGCGGCCTGCCGGGGCGGACACGTGCGCGTCAACGATCGACCGGCCAAACCGTCGACCATGGTCTCCCCCGGTGACGAGGTCCGGGCGCTGGTCGGCACCCGGACTCGAATTGTCGAGGTGGTCCGGGTGATCCAGAAGCGGGTGGGTGCCGCCGACGCGGTGACCTGCTACCTCGACCGCAGCCCCGCGCCGCCGCCGACGGCCACGGTTCCGGTCGCGGTGCGCGACCGCGGCGCCGGGCGGCCCACCAAGCGGGACCGCCGGATGTTGGACAAGTGGCGCGCCGCCCAGGGCTGAGATCCGCTACTTTTCCTCGGCGTCGGACTCGGGTTCCTCGGTGTCCTCGGCCGTCTCTGTCTCCGGTTCGAGGGCGACACTGCGCGACCGCAGCCGGCGCGCCCCCGGGCGCGCGGGGCTCTCGCTGGGTCGCAGATGCACGACGCGGCCCACGGCCCGGCGCAAACCCGGCGGGCCCTCGATCCGGACGAAATCACCGACCCGGCCGGCCCGGTAGCGCAACGGCGAACCGAGCAGCTCACCCATGACCACCCCGGCGCCGATCGCCAGCGCCACCGCGGCCGCGGCGAGCAACTGGGCCAGGCCGGCGTTGAACTTCTCCTCGACCGCGAAGTTGAAGACCGCCCGGAAGATCGCCAGGCCGGGCAGCATCGGCGTGATGCCGGCGGTCGCGGTGACCAGGGCCGGCGCCTGCCGGCGGATCGAGACCAGGGTGGCCAGCAGACCCACCCCGATGGCCGCGACGCCGGTGGCCAGCACCTGCCCGAACTGCACGTTGCCCAGGCCGATCAGCACCAACTCGGCGGTCCCGGCCGCCATCCCGGCGGTGACCACCGAGCGCAGCGGCGCGTAGTAGGCCAGCGTCAGACAGACCCCGGCCAGTGACGCCCCGAGGACGGCGATCAGGATCTGCGCGGGTTGGCTGGGCGCGACAAACGATTCGGTGGCATCGATGTGCAACGCCATCCGGATACCCGCCACGGTGGCGACCTGCAGGCCGGCGACGATCCCGACCACGATGCCCGCGGTCAGGAACACGGCGTCGCCCAGGCGCGCCATCGCGGTCACCATGTAGCCGGTCAGGGCGTCCTGCACCGACCCGACGAGGGTCATGCCGGAGAGCAACACGACGATGCCGGTGGCCACCATGACCGTCGGCCCCTGATCGGCGAACCGGTAGGCCGCCACCGCCACCAACGTGGCGATGAACGCACCGACTGCGTGGTAGAAGAACAGCGGCGCGCCGGCCCGCAGCAGCCACCGCCCTACCTGATCGATCACCGCCGAGGTGATCGCGGCCAGGATGCACGTCAACCAACCGCCGCCGAGCAGCATCGCGATGCCGAGCGCGAACCCGGCCCACCCGGCGCTGGCGAACCACCGCGGGTACGGGTGCGACTGCTCGGTCAATTCGTCCATGGCGACGTGCGCCTCGTCGACCGTCACGCCGCCGGCGGTGATCCGTCGGACCAGCCCGTCGAGTCCGGCGAGCCGCGTGTAGTCGGTGGCCCGGTTGCGGACGGCGCGCACGATCGTCAGCGGCGGGCTCTCCGCGGTCGGCGGCGCCGAGACGATGACCGTGTTGAACGTGATGTCGACGACGCAGTCGGTGAGCTGATAGGCCTGCGCGACGTCCTGGGCCGTCGCGACGATGTCGGCGGTACCCGAACCGGACGACAGCATCACCTCGGCCAGCCGAATCGTCAGGTCGAGCACCTTGCGGGTGTGCAGGTCGCCCAATCCTGCCTGCCGGCTCCGTTGCCCGGCGCCGGTGGCCGGTTCGCGCCGCCCGCGAAGCGCCATTTGCAGGCCGCGGCGAATGCGCGCGCTGCCGTTCGAAAGATCTTCCGCCATTTCCTAAGCAGGATACTGGCGTCAGCGGCTCATCCGCGCCGGCCGGGGCGGACCGCCCGCCGCAGCACGGCTCCCCCGGTTTCGATCATCTGATCGCCGAGATCGGCCAGGTCCGCGGGCTCGGCGACGACGGCGGCGAAGTCGTACCCCGTGGGGGCGGCCAGGAAGGCGACCGCCTCGGCCAGATGCCGGGGTTCGTAGTTGTGCACGCCCACAACGGTGATCAGGGACCGGACCAGATGTTCGGGATCGACCGGCACGGTCCCGCGCGGTGCCACCGAACCCGCCAGCACCACCCGACCGCCGATGTCGACCAGTCGCGGCGCCGTCGTGACCGCGTCGGGTGCACCGGAGAGTTCGATCAGCACGTCGGCCGCCGGGTCGGGATCGGCAGCGTCGGGCGGCACCGCCCGCGCCGCCCCGAACCGGCGCGCCAGCGTCCGTCGCTGCGGGTCGGGGTCGCGCGCCTCGACGATCGCGCCGCGCGCGGCCGCCACCGCGCACGCGCACAACCCGAGCATGCCGAGGCCGCTGATCACCACCCGTCGGTCCGTCAGTTCACCGGCGGCCTCCACGCAGGCCATCACGGTGGCCAGCGCGCAGGCGCTCATGGCCGCCGACGCGTCCGGGACGACGTCGGGCACCCGCACCAGAGTCAGGCCCGGGTGCAGCAGGATGTGCGAGGCGTAGCAGCCCGACAACGGCCACGGACCCGTCAGCGGTTCGTGCCCGGTCTTGAGCAGCCGACGGCACTTGGCGCTGTGACCGCGCCGGCAACGGTCGCAGTCGCCGCAGACCGCGGTCACGCTCCACACCACCCGGTCCCCGATCGACAGCGGCGCACCGGCGTGGTCGACGACGCCGTCGCCGAGCGCGGCGATTCGGCCGACCGCCTCGTGGCCGAGGACGCTCGGGTGCGGGCCGGGGCGCCGGCCCCGCACGGTGTGGACATCGCTGCCGCACACGGTGGCGAGGTCGACCTCGACCACCGTCTCCCCGCGCCCGGGCGACGGGAGGTCGAACTCCCGCAGCGCGAATTCACCTGCCCCGAGCCAGACTTGCGCCTGGACCTTGGTTCCCACCGTCGTCAACCTCGTCAGCCCAGCGTCGCGTATTCCGGGATGGTGGGCAGGTCCGCGAGCGAGGAAAGCACGTGGGCGTGCGGTTGCGCCTTGAGGATCTCCGCGGGTACCGATCCGGTCAGCACGCCGACCCCGATGACCCCGGCGTGATGCGCGGCCTGCAGGTCGACGATCGTGTCGCCGGCCGCGAGCACGCGGTGCACGTCCAGCACGCCGGTGCGCTGCATGGCCTCGTGGATCATGTACGGCGCCGGGCGGCCCTGGGCCACCTGATCCGCACAGACCAGCGCGTCGAGGGTGGCATCGGCCCCGCCGACGGTCCAGCCGATGCCGGTCAGCAGCGACTCGGCGACGTCGGTCGAGAAGCCGGTGCTCAACCCGACTTTCACGCCGCGGCCGCGCAGATCGGCGATGACCTCGGCGACCCCGGGAAAGGGGCTCGGCGGTTGCTCCCGATAGGCCCGGGCCAGGGCGTCGACGAACCAGCCGTAGGCCTCGTCGACGGTGCCGGTGTCGGCCTCGACGCCGCCGAGGGTGAGCAGATTGGTGATGGCCGAGCGCTTTTCGGTGCCCATCCAGTTGCGGAACTGCGCGTCGGTGATCGTCGCGCCGCGGTCCTCGACGCACTGCCGCAGCACCCGATACACCTGATGCCCCTCATCCAGGGTGGTGCCGGCAATATCGAAGACCGCAAGGTCGATCATCTGACGTCCTAATGTCGAGGGGATAACACCGGGCAGCCTAGGAACCCCACGCGATGCTCAACCGCCGACGAATTGACCGGCACCCGAACGCGCGGTGAACAGTTGCCTCCCGACCGCGCGACGAAAATGCCGGCCGCTCAGGATGAGAGCCATGGTGGATTCCGTTGCGGATGTCGTTGTCGTCGGGGCCGGGATCGTCGGGCTGTCCCATGCCGTCGAGGCGGTGCACCGCGGCCTGTCGGTCCACATCGTCGAGCGCGACGCCGAACCCGTGGGGGCCTCGGTGCGCAACTTCGGCCACGCCTGCATCACCGCGCAGGGGCCCGAACTGCTTGCGCTGGCGCAGGTTTCCCGGCGCGGATGGATGCGCGCCGCGGCTCGGTGCGGGTTCTGGGCCCCGGAATCGGGGGCGCTGATGCTGGCCCGCAACGGGGCCGAGGCCGCCGTGCTCGAGGAGTTCCGCGAGGAGCGCGGCGCCGAGGCCGTGCGACTGCTCTCCGCCGAGCAGACCCGGGCCCGACTGGGCGGGGCGGACCGGTCACCGGACCCGGACATCGTCGCCGGCGCGGTGTTCCCCGCGGACTTCCGGGTGGACCCGCGCTCCACCGTGATCGCGATCGCGCGGTGGCTCGCCGAACAACCCGGCGTCGTGTTCCATTGGCGCACCGCCGCACTTGGCTGCGCCGACGGCGTCGTCTACACCGGGCGCGGTCCGGTGCGGGGGCGCCGGATCCTGGTCTGCGTCGGTCACGACCTGGACCGGCTGTACCCGGTCACCGCCGAGGAGCACGAGGTCATTCGCTGCCGGCTGCAGATGGCCCTGGTCGCCGCGCCGGCCGACTACCAGCACGACGGTGCCGTGCTCACCGGCACCTCGATGCTGCGCTACGGCGGGATGGCGGGGCTGCCGTCGGCGGCGCTGGTGCGTGCCGAACTCGACCGCGACCATCCCGAGTTGATGGAGATCGCCGCGAATCTGATGTTCGCCCGTCGTCCCGACGGCACGGTGCTGGTCGGCGACTCCCACCATTACGGTCTCACCGCGACGCCCTTCGACGACGAGTCGGTGACCGAACGACTCCTCGCCGGGGCCGCCCACATCCTCGGGGTGCCGGGCCTGCAGGTGCTGCAGCGCTGGCAGGGCGTCTACGCTTCCAGCGCCCGCACAGACATCCTGCGCGAAACCCACGACGCAACAGTCAGTTCGGTGACCGTGACCACCGGGCTGGGCATGACGTTGTCGTTCGGGCTGGCGGCGCAGACCTTCGACGCGCTCTGAGCCGGCTCAGCGGACGGCGCGGCGGACCCAGATCGACAGCGCCTCGACGGCCAGCACCACGACCAGGATGATCAGCACGATGGTCGTGACGACATCGAACTGCATGACCCGCGAGGCGTTCAACAGGTAGAAGCCGATCCCGCCGGCGCCGACGATGCCCAGCAGCGTCGCGGCCCGGATATTGGTGTCGAGCAGGTACATGATGTGCGCGACGAAGGCCGGCGCGGCCTGGCGGACGGTGGCGGCGAAGAACACCTGCGCGGCGGTGCCGCCGTTGGTGCGGATCGCGTCCTGCGGACCCGTGTCGGTTTCCTCCAGGGAGTCGGCGATGAGCTTGCTGAGCAACCCCACCGCGCCCAGCGCCAGCGCCAAGGTGCCGGCGACTCCGCCCAGGCCGGTGATGACCACGAAGATGATCGCGACGATCAGTTCGGGGATGCCGCGCACGCACACGATGAGCACCCGGAAGAAGGTGTGGATACCGCGGTGCGCAATCACGTTGCGGGCGGCCAGGATTCCGATGGGGATGGCGACGATGGTGCCCAGCAGCGTGGCGGCCAACGCGATCTGGACCGTGACCAGCATCTGCGCGAGCAGTTCGGGGAGGATGCCGCCGTCCCCGGGCGGGAAGAACAGCGACAGCGTGTTGGGCAGGTTCTCCAGACCGAAAGTGAAGGACTGCCAGGAGAACTCCGCACCCGCGATGGACAGTGCGATGATGACGGCCACCGCCGCGATGCTCAGGAATCGACGTATCCGGTCGACGGTCCACGGCGGTATGTCGCGAACGGCCGGCGGCGCGCCCGGCCCCCGCGACACCCAGTTCCGGGAGACCTTGTCGGCCCAGGTGACCGGGCCGCCGGCGGCCGCGGAACCGGTGCCCCCCGACATGATCGCCGTCCGCACGGCGCCGGAGATCAACTCGGTGCCGATGCACAGCAGCAGCACGATCAGCGCCAGCGCCATGCCGCGCTGATAGTTCAACGACCGCAACGCATCCGAGATGGCCAGACCCAGACCGCCGACGCCGACGTAGCCGAGGATGATCGAGGTCCGCAGGTTGATGTCGAAGCGGTGCAGCGCGGTGGCGATCAATTGCGGCAGCAACGGCGGCAGGATCCCGCCGATGATCTGTTGCCACCGCCCTCCCCCGGCGGCCCGGATGGCCTCCTGCGGGCCGTTGTCCAGGCTCTCGATCGCGTCGGCGTAGAGCTTGCCGATCATGCCCACCGAGTGCAGGCCCATGGCCAGGATGCCGGGCAGGGCGCCCAGACCGAACACGCGGAAGAAGAACACCGCCAGGATCAGGTCGGGAATGGCGCGGGCCAGCACGATGACCACCCGCGCGGTGCCGCGGGAAACGTTGCCGGACGTGGTGTTCCACGCCGCGGCCAGCGCGATCGGCAGCGAGATCAGCACCGCCAGCACGGTGGCCAGGATGACGATGGCCAGCGTCTCGAGGATCAGACCGGTCAGCTCACGAAGCGGCGGGAAGTCCAGCGGGAACATCCGGGCCGTGAACGCCATCGCGTTGTCGATGCTGTCGATGAGGCTGGCGACGTTGATGCCCAGGTCGATCGTGGACCAGACCGCGGCGGCGAGCAGCCCCAGCAGCACCAGCGTGACCGCGATGGTGTTCGGCGACGGTCCGGGCCGGCGCGGCACCGCGAAGTGGGACTCGCCATCGCGTTGCGGCAGTGCGGAAATGGTGATCACTGGTTCAGCCGACGCCGGCCAGCGCCTGGTCCTCGAGGTGCTCCGGCACGGCGGCGACCTTGTCGTAGATCTGCAGCGCCTCGTCGCGGGCGATGGTGGCGGTGGCACGGTCGAGCACCACCCGGCCGCTGCGCAGGCCGAGGATGCGGTCGGAGAAACTCAACGCCATCTCCACCTGATGCAGGCTGCAGATCACCGTGAGGTTCTCCTCGCGGCTGATTCGGGTGATCAGCTCGATCACCTGCGCGGCCGACACCGGGTCCAGGGAGGCCACCGGCTCGTCGGCGAGCAGGATCTGCGGACGCTGGATCAGTGCGCGGGCGATCGCGACCCGCTGCTGTTGACCGCCGGAGAGCGTGTCGGCGCGCTGAAAAGCCCGATCGGCCAGCCCGACCCGGGCGAGTTGCTCGAGCGCGTCCTGACGCACCGACTTGGGATAGCTCATCAGGCTCAGCCGTGGGCCACGCAACGAGCCCAGCTTGCCCGTGCAGACGTTCTCCAGCACCGACATCGGGCCCACCAGGTTGAAGTTCTGGAAGATGAAGCCGATGCGTCGGCGCAACTGCCGAAGCCGCGCGTCACCGGCGGATTCGATCCGTTCACCGAGCATGGTGATGGTGCCCTCGCTGGGTTGTTGCAGCCCGTTGATGTGCCGCAGCAGGGTGGACTTGCCCGAACCGGACAAGCCGAGCAGGACGGTGACCCGGTTGGCCGGGAACCGCGCGCTCACGTCGTCGAGCCCCAGCACCGTCGGGCTGAAACGCTTGGTGACGTTGTGGAATTCGATCGGGTGATCGGTGGTCGTCATGGTGGGTCTCGTTTCTTCGCGGCGGACGAATCAGGTGTTGCAGGCGTCCGCCTTGGTGACCTCACAGACCTGCCGGACACCGTCGTAGGTGGCATCGGTGACCGGCGCGAATCCCCACTGGGTGTCCTCGGGCAGCCCGCAGGATTCGGCGTCGGCGCAGTGCCCGGCCTCGACGAGGGCCGGAATATTGGCGCTGTCGACGAAGATTCGCTTCAGTGTTTCCTGTGTTTCGGCGTCGACGGTCTCGGTGTTCATCGCGATCGGCGACCCCGCGATCATTTCCGAACGCCAGACCTCCTTGACGTCCTCGGGCTGCAACTGGCCGCTGTCGACGAGCATGCGCAGCGACTCCTCGTAGGCGAACCCGGCGTCGCACTGGCCGCTGGCCACCGACAGCATCGAGGCGTCGTGCCCGCCGGCCATCACCGGGGTGACCCCGGTCTTGGGGTCGATGCCGGCCTCGAGCAACCCGGCCGACGGGTACAGGTAACCCGAGGTGGAGGCGACGTCGACGAAGCACACGGTCTTGTCGGCGAAGCCGGCGATGTCGGTGATGTCGGAGTCGGCGCGCACCCAGCCGATCGAGTAGTAGCCGGGCTCTTCGCCCTCCTCGTCGACCAGCGCGCCGAGCGGCTCCAGCGGAATGCCCCCGTCGCGGCCGATCACGTAGGAGAACGGCCCGTACATCGCCAGGTCGATCTTGTTCGCGCGCTGGCCCTCGATGACCGCGGCGTAGTCGGTGGCCTGTTGGAACTCAACGGTTTTGCCGGTCTCGGCCTCGATCAGCGCGATGAGGCCGTCGAACTGGCTGCGCAGCGCGGTGGACTCCTCCGAGGGGACCGCGGCGAGCACCAGCGTGTCACCGTCGGCCGCCGCTTCCGTCCCGTCCTGCCCGTTCCGGGCGGTATCGGCGCTCTCGCCGCACCCGGCCAGCACCAGCGCGGCGGTCGCGAGCAGCGCGGCCGGTGCGCCGAGACGGGAAAGGAAAAGCTTGGACATGGGTGATCTCCTCGGATGGATGCCGGTGCCGCGTTAGCGACCGTCAGCCAAACACTCCCGAGTTTCGTCCGACCAACATCGACATGAACGGACGATGCCGGACCCGGTGTCCGCGGGGTGGGGTCAGCCCTTCTCGACGATCGCCTTGATCGCGGCCAGCGTCGCGGGGATCCCGGACTCGGCCGCCAGGCGCCGCTTCTCGATCTCGGCCTCGGCTTGCTCGCCGAAGATCTCGTGGAATCCGGAGATGCCGGCGGGCAGGAACTTCCACGATTCGGTGAGCCGGGTGCCGCCGCCCTCGGGCTCGAGGGTGTATCCCCAGTACACCCAGCCGTTGTTGACCTCCCAGGCGAATTCGCGGCCCGCGGTGGCGGCGACGACCTGGCTGCGGGTCTCCCAGGTCTGCTCGGGGGTCTCGTTGCGGCCGGTGAACCAGGCCCCGACCTGCGGCCCGGCCCCCTCGTCCCACCAGCAGCTCTTGCAGATCGGGCTCCACTCGCCGGTCCTGGTGACATCGGAGACCACCGCGTAGACCTGCTCGGGGCTCGCCGCGATGGAGATGGATTCGGACTTTTCAAGATCGGTCATGGGGACCAGTCTGCCAAACCCGATTCGCGCGATGGTGTTCCGCGATGATGTTCTCAGTGCGCGCCCAGGGTGCCGCGCAGGTACTGCTCGCGGCAGGCCCGGCGGGCCAGCTTGCCGCTGGTGGTCCGCGGGATGGCGCCGGCAGGCAGCAGCACGACGTCGGCGACCGGCAGCCCGTGCCGGCGCAGCACCTCGACCTCGATGGCGGCCAGCGCCGGCTGTGGATCCTGGCGCGCGGTACCGGCCGCGCGTTCGGCGACGATCACCAGCTTCTCGTCGGGGTCCGCGAACGCCGCGACGTAGCCGCGGCGCACCAGCGCCGCGGCGTCGGCGACGGTGGCCTCGATGTCGTGCGGATAGTGCTGGTGCCCGCCCACGCTGATCAGGTCGGCGGTGCGGCCGGTGACGAACAGGTCGCCGTCGAGGTGGAAGCCCAGGTCGCCGGTCTGCAGCCAGTGGCCGTCGAGATCGGCGCCGGCGGTGTGACCGGCCGCGCCGCGGGTGTCGCGCAGCCGGGCGCGAAAGGTCCGTTCGGTGTCCGCCGGCCGGCGCCAGTAGCCGCGCCCGATGTTGTTGCCCTGCAGCCAGATTTCACCGATGTGGCCGTCGGGCAGCTCCGTGCCGGTGGCCGGGTCGACGACCACGGCCCACTGACTGCGCGCCACCTGTCCGCAGGCCACCTGCGGCACCGCCGCCGGGGTGTCCGCCGGGACGGGCACCGCCCGTCCGGCGCCCAACGCCGCCCGGTCCAGGTACACCAGCGACGCCTCGGCCATCGGCGCGATGGTGGCCACGAACAAGGTTGCCTCGGCGATCCCGTAGGACGGTTTGATGGCGGTGGGCGGCAACCCGAACGGGGCGAAGGCGTCGTTGAACCCGTTGATCGCGGCCATGCTCACCGGTTCGGAACCGATGATCAGCACGACGTTGCGCAGATCGATGTCCGCGCCGGCGGCCGGGACGCCGCGCTGCGCGGTCCACTCGTAGGCGAAGTTGGGGGCGGCGGTCACCACCCGGCCCTCGCGGGAGCCGTCCGACAACGCCTCGATCCAGCGTTCGGGCCGGCGGACGAACGCCGTCGGCGACATCAGCGTGGAATGTCCACCATAGACCGCCGGGAAGCCGATCATCGAGAGCCCCATGTCGTGGTACAGCGGTAACCAGCTGACGCCGTGGGTGTTTCGGTCCAGCATGTCGATCGACAGGATCATTTGCACCAGGTTGGTGCCGACGGCGCGGTGGGTGATCTCGACACCCACCGGGGGACGGGTGGCACCCGAGGTGTACTGCAGGTGGGAGACGTCCTCGACGTCGAGTTCGACCTCGGCGAAGGCGTCCCCGTCGGCGTCGGGCACCTCGTCGATCACGACGAGTTCCGGCCGCCGAAAGTGGTTCTGCGCGTTCAGGAATTGCCGCACGGTGCCCAGCGCGGCGGCGGTGGTCAGGACGACGGCGGGTTCGGCGTCACCGAGCGCGGTCTCGAGCCGTTCGGCGTGGCCGGGCAGCTCCGGGGCGAACAGCGGGACCGCGATGGTGCCGGCCTTGATCGCGGCGAAGAAGCCCACCACGTAATCCAGGCCCTGAGGAGCGAGCACCGCGACCCGGTCGCCGCGCGCGGCGACCCGCTGGATGGCGGCGGCCACGGCACGCAGTCGACGCCCGAGTTGCGACCACGTCAGTTCGACGGTGCGGGTGCCCGCGGGTCCGGTGTGGTCGAGGTAGCGATAGGCGACGGTGTCGCCGACATTGGCGATGTTGCGGTCGATCAGCGCGATCAGCGTGGTGCCGGGCGGGAGCCGGATGTTGCCGTTGCCGTCCAGGCACTCCTCGATCTGGATCAGGCCGGTGCGACTCGGCGGGTGGTGGGCATCGCAGGTCACGGGGCCAGTCTAGGAGAGCTCAGATGCGCACCGCGGGCCAGAACAGGTCGAACAGGCGTTCCTGCCAGTCGTCGACCAGGCCGCCGGTGCGCGCTCGTTCGGCGATGTGGGCGCCGACCACGGCGTCGATCAGGGTCTCGGTGTCGATGTCGGCCCGCATCGAGCCGTCGGCCTTGCTGGCGTCGATGACCGTGGCCAGCTTGGCGCGTTGGTCGACGAGCACCTGCCGGAACAGCGCGGAGAACTCCGGGTCCTCGCCGGTCAGCAGCGAGGCGAAGCCGCCGAAGCCGATCCCGCCGTCGACCGCTTCGACGGCGTGCCGGATGAACCAGCGCAGCCGTTCGGGTGCGTCGGCGGCCAGGTCGATCGGGGCCAACGCCGCCAGCCGCGACATGGCGGCCGCCAACATCTCCCGTCGGTCCCGGTGGCGTCGGTAGATCGTGGTCTTCGCGATGCCCGAATGCGCCGCGACCGCCTCCACGGTGACCGCGCGCGGACCGCCGGCACGCAGCAGATCCAGGGTCGATTCGGCGATGCCGTCCTCGACGGGCCGTCGCTGTGCCATCCCTGCCCTCCTTCTCGTTGCGGTCCTCGGCGGCGTCGGGAATATCCGCGACCGGTGGAGTGTTACATGACATAGAGCTACGCTACGCGTATCGTAGTGATTAGAACTCGTAGTGATTAGCACGTGGCGATCGTCGAACTGCCGGCCCGGCCGTTCCGACGCCAACCAAAAGAGAGGGAGGACACAATGAGCACCAACAAACGCCGGATCTCCCATCCGTATGTGGGATATGTCTTCTTGCTGATTTCATTCGTCATGCTGGGCGTCTTCGTGGCCGGCCTGGCGCTGCAGAGCGGCACCGCGGCGCTGATCGGTGGCGTGGGCCTGGTGGCCGCGATGGCGCTGGCCGTCTTCGGCTTCCGGCTCGGGGCGCGCAAGCTGAGGAAGGCGCGTGAGGGTGGCGACCCGACGCACAACATCAGCATCTGGTCCGAGCCGCTCCGGCAGGACGCGATCGACAAATACCTGGTCGCCTACCGTGGCCAGGCCTCGGACGACGAGTCGGACGACAAGTCCGCCGCCGCCTCGACGGTCCGGGAATTCCCCCGGGGCGAGTCCGAGGAACGCCTGGTGGGCGCCGCGCCCACCCGGTTGTCGGCGTAGTTCGGCGCTGCTCCTACCGCACCCGACCATCCGGCCGGTTCTGCCCGAATCGGCCGGATGGTCGTCTCTTTTTCGGGTCCCCGCAGCTGGCGACCTCGCCGGGAGCCCCGGCGTCGGAATTGCTGACCTGCTAATTTCACTAACGAACGTCCCGCTGTCCAGGAAACACGACCCGACGCACAGGAGTGTCACTGTGAAGACCAGCAAAATCGCCATCACCGCCACCTCGGCGGCCCTGTTCGCCGCCACCGGCCTGTTCGGTGCGCCGCTGGCCGGTGCCGAAACCGCCGACCTCGGCGAACAGGCCGAACTCAACGAAGGCAACGTCGTCCAGGGCTGGACGATCAGCGATCTGAAGCAGAGCTCGGACCCCGTCTCCTACCCCGTCCGAGGCACCCTGTGGGAGGCCACCGCCACCAACGAGGCCATCCAGGGCAACGTGCAGCCGATCGTCTCGAACCTCAATGCCCGCAGCGAGAGCGGCGAGACCTACCGGGTGCTGTTCCAGATCGCCAGCCCGCAGGGCATCAGCCCGGCCGGTCTCGCGCAGGGCCAGAAGGCCACCGGCAAGGTGTACTTCGACGTCACCGGCCCCGCGCCGGACACGGTGGTCTACAACGACGGCACGCAGGACCTGCTGACCTGGGTGCAGCCCGCCGCCGAACCGGCCGCGACCGGCACCGGTGCGGGCAGCGCGTCGGCTCCGGCCGCGCCGGCCAGCCCCGCCGAGGCCCCGGCCGCCACGGACGACGCGCCGGAGGCCGTCACCGAGGATGCGCCGGAAGCCGTGACCGACGAGGTTCCCGAAGCCGTGACCGAGGATGCGCCCGAGGCCGTGACCGACCCCGCCGCCACCGGCCGCCAGGGCACCCCGCTGCCCGAGGACGCCGCCGTCGCCGAGGCCACACCCGCGGCGCCGGAGGCAACCCCGGCCACCCCGGCGCCCGAGGGCGCCCCGCACGGCCCGGCCGCCGAACCGGCCGCCGGCAGCCAGGGCACCCCGCTGCCGGCTCAGGAACCGGCCGCGACCGCCGATGCCGTCGAGGGCACCCCGCACGGCCCGGCCGCCACGCCGACGACCCCGGTCACGCCGGCTCCCACCGCGTAGGCGCTCGGGGCGCGCTGTCCCCGCTGATCAACGCGCCGTCAGGAGTGCGAGGACCACCACGCGAACAGCTGCTCGAGGTTCCGGGAGCCGGGCTCGGACCGGATCTCGCTGAGCAGCAGGCTGGCCTCATCGGTCCAGCCGACCGTGGTGGCCTCCCTGTCGGCGGCGCACACCACGATGCCGCTCACCACATCCGGTGTGGCGTTGCGGCGCCACGGCCCGGGCGACTGGATCCGGCCGGGGCACACCACGACCGAGCTGCGCTTGGTCATCTTGTCGAACGCGGCCGTCAGCGCGTCCTCGTCGGCCACCAGCGTGTAGGTGGCCGCGGGCGCCTGGGGTTCGTCGGTGGCCTCGCAGCTCACCTGCGCCGCAGTTCCTTGCGGCGGCTCCACCACCTGGCACGCCGAATCCGGGTAGCCGCCCGGCAGGCGCGCCAGTAGCCGTTCCTCGGCCTCGGAGTGACCCGCGAAATCCGCCTCCGCCGCGGTGTCGGTGCCCGCCGAGGTGTCCTCACCGGAGCGGACCACGGCGAAGCCCACCACGCCGAGCGCGACCAGGGCCGCCGCGGCCGCGCCCGCCACCACCAGGGCGCGCTTGCGGCGCGCGGGGACGCGGCCCATCTCCACCGCGGAAAAGTCGAAGGGCGGCAAGGCGGTCGGGGGCAGCGCGGTCGGGGGCGGCGCTGTCGGCGGCAGCGGCGTGTGCGGTGGCGCCGGCTGCGGCCCAGTCGCCGCCTCCCAGTCCCGCTGCACGGCGGCCCAGCTGCCCGGGACGACCGGCAGCGGTTCGGTGTTCTCGGTGCTGACCGGTGCCTCGTCCCCCGGCGGATCCGCTTCTGCGTCCATCCGTCCCTCTCGGTGAGTTGTCACGGCCGACCCCGTGACCGAATGCCTCGCCCCTAGAGGGTAGTAGGCCCGCGTGGAAGCCGGTAAGCCCGCTCGGTGCCACCGCGGCCGACACGGAAAACTAGGGTGACGCAATGCCCCTTGTGACCTATCAGCTCGACGGCCACGTCGCAACGATCACTCTGGACCGCCCCGAGGCGCGCAACGCGATCAACGGTGCGCTGCGCCAGGATCTGAACGCGGCCTGGGACCGGTTCCGCGACGACGAGGACGCCTGGGTGGGGATCCTGACCGCCAACGGCGACGTCTACTGCGCCGGCGGGGACCTCAAGGACGGCGCGGGTTCGGTGGGCACCTTCGGCGGCACCTTCTGGGAGAAGCCGACCATCAACAGCTTCGAATCGGGCATGGAACTGTTCAAGCCCACCATCGCCGCGGTGCACGGCCCGTGCATCGGCTACGGGCTGACCGGGGTGCTGTTCTGCGACTTCGTCATCGCCTCCACCGAGGCCAGCTTCTGCTTCCCGGAGGTCTCGATCGGCGTGCCGACCATCGTCGGAGCGATCCGGCTGCCGCAGCGCGTCGGCTGGGCCAACGCCATGGAACTGTTGCTCACCGGCAAGCCGATCAGCGCCGAGCGGGCCTACGAGATGGGCCTTGTCTGGCGGCTGGTCGAGCCCGCGGATCTGCAGGCCGAGGCGCGCGCCTGGGCGCAGACTCTCACCGAGGCCGCGCCGCTGGCCCAGCGAGCCACCAAGGAGGTCGCCTGGCGCACCGCCGACATGGGCTGGATCGAGTCGGTGCGCTTCGGCGAGGTGATGCGCAAGGTGGCCGGCGCCACCGAGGACGTAGGCGAGGGCATCACGGCGTGGCGGGAGAAGCGTCCACCGCAGTGGCGGGGCCGGTGAGTGGCGCCGTGACCGAACAACCGCGGACCGAACAACCGCTGACCATCCCGACGCTGCTGCACCGCGCGGCGCGCGATTTCGGCACCGACGCGTACGTGGTCACCCCGCAGGACCGGCTCGACTACCGCGCGGCCGACACGCGCTCCGGCGAGGCGGCGCGGTGGCTGCTGGGCCACGGCGTCGGTAAGGGCACCCGGGTCGGGTTGTTCTTCCCCAACGGCATCGACTGGATCACCTGGTGGCTGGCGGCCTCCCGGATCGGGGCGCTGGTGGTCCCGCTGAGCACGCTGTACACCCCGGCCGAGATCGCCAAGGTGCTCCGCCTGGCCGACATCGCGACCCTCGTGGCCCCGGCGCGGGTGCTGACCCACGAGGTGGCCGACAAGCTCGAGGCCGCGCTGCCCGGGCTCGCCGACGCCACCTCGCCGCGGCTGGCCCTGTCGGCGGCCCCGTATCTGCGTTCCGTCGTACTCACCGGCGAGCACGATCGGCGTTGGGCCACCCCGGTGCGCCCGGAAGCCGCGGTGTCCCAAGACATCCTGGCGGCGGTGCAGCGCGAGGTCTCCCCCGCTGATCCGGCGATCATGGTGCACACCTCCGGCTCCACGGCCGCCCCCAAGGGCGTGGTCCACACCCACGGGACGCTGGTGCGGCAGACCTCGACCTGGCCGGCCGCCATCCACGCGGTCACCGGGCAGCCGACATCACCGCGCATCCTGTGCGCCATGCCGTTCTTCTGGATCGGCGGGGTGCTGGCCGCCATGGGCGCCCTGCACGATTCGCTGGCGCTGCTGGTGCTGGACCGCCTCGACCCCGGCACCGCGCTGGATCTCATCGAACGGGAGCGCGCCACCGGCATCGTGGGCTGGCCGGCGTTCACCCAGAAACTGCGCGACCACCCGAGTTTCGCCGACCGCGACCTGAGCAGCGCCCCGATGCTGCGCGACGGGCCGGTCGACATCGCGATGACCGATGTCCCCGACGGGTTCCCGGTCCACCGCACCATGTCGGAGACCGCCGGCGGCTTCGTGCACACCGAGATGAAGATCGTCGACGAGCACGGAAACCCGGTGCGCGCCGGCGAGGTCGGGGAACTGCTGGTGCGCGGGATCGGCGTGATGGCCGGCTACAACAAGCGGGAGCGCTGGGAGACCTTCGACGCCGACGGCTGGTATCACACCGGCGACCGGGTCTATCGCCGCGAGGGCGATCCCCGGCTGTTCTACGTGGGTCGCAGCAGCGAACTGATCAAGTCGGCCGGGGCCAACGTGTCGCCGCTGGAGGTGGAGGCCGTGCTCGGCGGGTTCGACGACGTGGCCCAGTGTGTCGTCGTCGGCGTCGAGCACCCGGAGCGCGGCGAGCAGGTGTGTGCGGTGCTGGTCCCCGCCGCGACCGAGATCGACGTGTCGGCACTCGAGCGGCGTGCCCGCGAGCAGCTGTCCAGCTACAAGGTGCCCACCCGCTGGATCGTCGTCAGCGCCGACCAGATCCCCACCCTGGCCAGCGGGAAGCTGGACCGAAAGTCGTTGCGCTCGTGGGTGCTGGAGCACCACCCGGCGTGAATCCGTCAGCGGCCCAGCCAGTTGCGCACCCGGGTGCCCAGCGGGTGCTTGACCGTCAGCGAGCTGAACCACAGCTTGCCGCGCACCACCAGGTGCACGCGGCCGGCGGGCGGGCCCGGGCGGATCTTCGAGTTTGCGGTGCTGGCCGAGCACCGCAGCCCGTTGACGTCGGCGGTGAAGTCCTCGGGCACCGTGATGTCGATGCTGCCGCAGATGTCGTCGATTTCGATGGTGACGACCGGGGTGCGGATGTCCGCCTGGGTGAAATCGAGATGCACATCGGACAGCCGACTCTTGACGGTGATCAGCTCGGGGGCCTGCCAGTCGCCCGCGCGTCGGATCGTCGACATGGTGGCGTGCAGGGGCAGCGGCGCCAGACCCGCGCCCGACGCCAGGGGCACCGGCGCGCCCGACAGTTGCATGCCGGGCAGATCGGCCACGACCGCGCCGAGTTCACCTCGGGTCCGGGCCGCCATCGCGGTGTCCATCCGTTCGCTGAATTCGTCGAGCGTGAGCATGCCCTCGCCCACCGCACGCTGCAGGAGTCCGGCAACGTGTTCGCGATCGGCATCCCCTACGCGTAAGTCCCGTGGGTCCATTCGCTCCAGGGTAGCGACGCTCCGACGCTGCGGGTCCTGCCGCGCGGTGGGCGCGCCGACGGGCACCTCGGTCCGGGTACGTTCCGAGGCATGACGAATCAGCGACCACACGAATACCGAGAGCCCGGATCCTGGTCCGCCCGACTGTGGGCCGAGATCGAGGCCGGTCAGTTCGCCGCGATCCTCGAGCATCCGTTCGTCACCGGACTGACCGACGGGACACTGCCGTCGGATGTGTTCGCGCACTACGTGGCTCAGGACGTGCTCTACTTGCGGGACTATTCGCGCGCCTTGTCGATCGTGTCGGCGAAGGCCCCGCGACCGGCGGACTCCGCGATGTTCGCCCGGCACGCGGCCGAGGTGTTCGACGTCGAACTGGAACTGCACAACACGTTGTTGCCCCAATTGGGTATCAGCGCCGCCGATATCGAGGCCGTCGCGGTCGCGCCCACCACCCAGGCCTACACGAGCTACCTGCTCGCCACGGCCTACGGCGGCGGTTTCGCCGACGGCCTGGCCGCCGTGCTGCCCTGCTACTGGATCTACGCGCGGGTGGGTAGCGAACTGCTGCGGCGCGGCTCGCCCGACCCGCGCTATCAACTGTGGATCAACAGCTACGGTGGCGACGAATTCGCCGCCACCGTCGCCGAGGTGCTCGACCTCACCGACCGGCTCGGCCCGACACTGACCGCGGCCGACGAGGCCGCGGCGCGAGCGCATTTCACGACGACGTCACGCTACGAGTGGATGTTCTTCGACGCCGCTCACCGGCTGGAGCGTTGGCCGGTATGAGGCGGGTGGATCAACGCTTGCGTTCGCGCACCTTGTAGGTCGCCGGCCAGGACATCCGGCTCTCGTCGCCGGTCAAGGTGGTGCCGCTGCCGCCGACCTTGATGTTGTAGGCCTCCTGATCGGGACCGACCTCGCGTTCGACGTGTTGTTGCGCCAGGTAGTACAGCTCGTCGATGGCGGCCTCGCTGTAGGCGACGAAGGTGGTCTTGCGCTCGATGTCGTCGATGCCCTCCATCATCTTGTCGGGCAGGTACCGCGACGCCAGCGCCGCCAGACCGAGCAGCGAGATCGGGATCACCCAGTAGCAGACGAACGACAGCGGTGTCCTGGTGTCGAGGATCGTCGCGTCCCCCTGCACGATCGGCGGGATCGCCGAGGACAGCGTCATGCCGGCGAACGCCGCGACCCAGACCCAGGTCAACACGGTCGTGATCCGTTTGAACAGATCGCTTTCCACGACCCCGGGCGGCTGACCGACCTCAGCGAACTCCCGGACGAAGGGCCGGCCGGCCAGCAGTCCGATCAGCGCGACCAGGAAGATGCCCGCGTTGCTGAGCGGCTGCATCCACCGCTCCATGAACTCCTGGCTGGCGATGAAGGTCAGGATGGTGAGGACGACAAACGTTGCCAGCGCCCCGATTTCGAGCGATCGGCCGGGCCCGCCGGTCACCCGGCCGATGAGCGCGGCACCGATCGCGACGGCCAGCGCGACGAGCACCGCCGTGTGGAAGGGGACGTTACCGACCAGGATCCAGTAGACGATCCATGGCGCGAAAGCAATCAATGTGCCCACGGCTGGTCAGTCTAAGGGCTTACCGTTGCCCTATCGGCACCGCCACCCGCCCCGCGGCGTCATTCGATGATGCGCGACAGGTAGGGCGCCATGTTGTTGGTCCGCACCGGTGACACCGCGACGGCCGGGGTGGTGGCCTCGAGCATCTGGCCGTTGCCGAGGAACAACGCGACGCTCTGGGTGCCCTCCGGACCGTAGAAGATCAGGTCGCCGGGCAGCGCCAGCGACGGCGGGATCTTGCGGCCGACCTTGTACTGCTCGCCCGAGGAGCGCGGCAGTTTGATGCCGACGCCGCCGAAGGCGTAGACGATCAGGCCCGACGCGTCGAAGCCGGCGACCCGCGGACGCGGTTCCTGCACGGCGGGAGTGGTACCGAAGATGCTGACCAGCGGGTCCGGTTCGACGGCGCTGGTGATTTCCGGTTCGGCGCCCAGTGTCGGCCCGGAGATGTCGCCGCCGCCGTAGGTGTACGGCACGCCGCGCTGCGCCAGCGCGCGGGCGATCACGTAGTCGATGGCTTGCTGATTGGCCGCGGGCCGGGCGGCAGCCGGCCCGGGTGCCACCAGTGCACCGGCGAGTGCCAGGGCCACACCCAGAACAAGCGCGCAGAGGCGTTTCATCGATGTTCGATTCTCTTCGGGACGAAAGTTTCGCTCTCACTTGTACCGCGCGCGCCCGAGGCGGCGCCAATTGCGCGCGGGCACAAGGCCAATGAGATGCACGACCGTGACCCAACGGTGACTGATCGCCACGCAAACACGAACGCCCGCCGCGGAACGGCCGTGAGACCGTTGCCGAGGCGGGCGCCCGGAGAAATTCAGTTGTGTCGGACTACTTCCGTGTCGGACTACTTCGTGGCGGCCAGCGCGGCGTCGTAGTCGGGCTCGGAGCCGATCTCGGGGACGAGTTCGGTGTAGACGACCTTGCCGTCCGCCCCGATCACGACGACGGCGCGGCCCAGCAGGCCGGCCATCGGCCCGTCGGCGATGGTGATGCCGTAGTCCTCACCGAAGCTGTCGCGGAACGCCGACGCGGTGGTGACGTTCTCGATGCCCTCGGCGCCGCAGAACCGCTTCTGCGCGAACGGCAGATCCTTGGAGACGCACAGCACCGACACACCGCCGGCGGCCGCGCGCTCGTTGAAGGACCGCACGCTGGTCGCGCAGACCGGGGTATCTACCGACGGAAAGATGTTGAGCAGCACGGCTTTCCCGCTGAACTGCTCGTTGTCGACCGCGCCGAGATCGGTGCCGACCAGCTTGAACGCCGGCGCCGAGGAGCCGACCGCGGGCAGTTCGCCGACCGTGTTGATGGGGTTTCCACGCAAGGTTATCTGTGCCATGGCCCCAGTGTGCCAACACCGCGCCGGTCTGTGGTGGCCAGGGGTGGTACCCGCGCGTTCCAGCCGCCCCCGCCCCGGTCAGCCCGCGGACCGGGCGATCTCAAGCCGGCGCCGCCAGCGGTCCACCCGCTGCGGGTCGGTCACCGCGAACCGTTCCAGCAGGTCAGGGACCGGGCCGGGGGGCATCGGCGCGGCCGGCAGGTACCCGTCGGCCCCGGTCAGCGACCGCGCCGCGCTGACCAGGTCACCGGTCAGCTGGGCGCGCTCGCCGACGCCGCACGCGTGCTCCAGCTCGGGCAGCGCCGCCGCCAGCGCGATCGCCCCCGCCAGGCCGACGGTGCTCACCGCCGAGGACATGACCGCGCACGGCAGCCCGAGGGTTTCGCCGACCCGCAGCGCCCGTCGGACTCCCCCGAGCGGACCGCAGTCGAGCACGACGACGTCGGCGGCTTCGAGCAGCGCCCCGCTCCCCCGTCCGGCGCCGTGCTGCCGGGCCGCGTCGACGCCGATGCGCACGCCGACCGTGCGGCGCAGCGCGGCCATCTCGGGCAGCGACGCGCAGGGCTGCGCCACGAAATCCAGATCCCCGGCGGCCCGGGCCAATTCGGCGATGATCGACGCCGCGGTGGCCGGATCCCAGGCCGCCCCGGCGCGGCACCGCAGCCGGCCGCCGGGACCGAGCGCGTCGCGCACCGCCTCGACGCGGGCGATGTCGGCGGCGCGCGAGGGCGCATCACCGCCGGCGGTGCCCACGGTCACCTCGGCGGTGCGGCAGCCGCTGTCGGCGACCAGGCGGTGCGCGCGGTCGGCGGCCACCGCGGGGACGCTGACGGCGACCGGCACCCGTCCGCGCACCGCGTCGGGCCAGCCGACCGTGCCGGGTTCGGTCGCCGCCGTCAGCCAGCGCGCCAGTTCGGCCGGATCCGCGGACTCGGCCGGGCTGAACTCGCCCCAGCCCTGCGGCCCCTCGATCAGCATCCCCTCCCGCACCCCGGTGCCGTCGGCGAGCGGGATGGCGAAGATCCGCGCGCGGTCCAGGTCGATCAAAGTCTGCACAATCACGGCACGCTAGCCCAGATCGCAGCCGATCCGGCCTGATCCAACACGAATATTGCCATTCTCTTGACCGATTCCAGAAAAGGGGTAAGTATGTCCACATGACCTCGGCAACCGAGTACGCAGACCAACTGCGTGCGGCCGATCTTCGGGTGACCCGCCCCCGGATTGCGGTCCTGGGCGCGGTGCACGCGCACGCGCACGCTGACACCGACACCATCATCCGCGCGGTCCGCGCGGAGTTGCCCGATGTTTCGCACCAGACGGTGTACGACTCGTTGAACGCGCTGACCGCCGTCGGGCTGGTGCGCCGCATCCAACCGTCGGGATCGGTCGCCCGCTACGAATCCCGCGTCGGCGACAACCACCACCACATCGTGTGCCGCTCGTGCGGCGAGATCGCCGACGTCGACTGCGCCGTCGGTGACGCCCCCTGCCTGACCGCCTCCGATGACCATGGCTTCGCGATCGACGAGGCCGAGGTCATCTATTGGGGCCTGTGCCCCGCCTGCGTAGCTACCCATATGTCGGGATCACACCCGTGATCACAGCCCGTCACACCACTCCCGAAAGGAAACGCAGTGCCTGAGGACAATGCCGTAGAGCATCCCCCGATTGGCGAGGCCCAGACCGAACCGGCAGAGACCAGCGGTTGCCCGATGGTCATCAGGCGGCCGGTCGAGGGCGGCAGCAACCGCGACTGGTGGCCCAACGCGGTCAACCTGAAGATCCTGCAGAAGAACCCCGACGTCATCGATCCCAACGACGAGGACTTCGACTACCGCCAGGCCGTGCAGACCATCGACTTCGAGGAACTGGAACGCGATTTCGACGAGTTGATGACCACCGCCCAGGACTGGTGGCCGGCCGACTTCGGACATTACGGCCCGCTGTTCGTCCGGATGACGTGGCATGCCGCCGGCACCTACCGGGTCCAGGACGGCCGCGGCGGCGCGGGCCGGGGCCAGCAGCGCTTCGCCCCGACCAACAGCTGGCCCGACAACGTCGGGCTGGACAACGCCCGCCGACTGCTGTGGCCCATCAAGAAGAAGTACGGCAAGAAGCTGTCCTGGTCGGACCTGATTGTCTACGCCGGCAACCGGGCCCAGGAACAGATGGGCTTCAAGTCCGCGGGATTCGTCTTCGGCCGCCCGGATTACTGGGAGCCCGAGGAGGACATCTACTGGGGCGCGGAGGCCGAGTGGCTGGGCACCCGGGAGCGCTACGCCGGCTCCAACGGTGACCGGACCCGGCTGGAGAATCCGCTGGCCGCGTCCACCATGGGCCTGATCTACGTCAATCCCGAAGGCCCCGAGGGCAATCCGGATCCGCTGGCCGCGGCCATCGACATCCGTGAGACCTTCGGCCGGATGGCGATGAACGACGTCGAGACCGCGGCGCTGATCTGCGGCGGGCACACCTTCGGCAAGACCCACGGCAACGGCGACGCCAGCGTCCTGGGCCCCGAGCCCGAGGCCGCCGCGCTGGAGAACATGGGCCTGGGCTGGCGCAACCCCAACGAGACCGGCAACCCCAACGACAAGGTCGCCAGCGGGTTGGAGGTGACCTGGACGCACACCCCGACCAAGTGGGACAACAGCTTCCTGGAGATCCTCTACAGCAACGAGTGGGAGCTGTTCAAGAGCCCCGCCGGCGCGAACCAGTGGCGGCCCAAGGACAACGGCTGGGCCAACTCCGTGCCGACGGCCGACCTCAAGGGCCGGACGCATCCGTCGATGCTCACCACCGACCTGTCGATGCGGTTCGATCCGATCTACGGTGAGATCACCCGCCGTTGGCTGGACAACCCCGAGGAACTACGCGAGGAGTACGCCAAGGCGTGGTTCAAGCTGCTGCACCGCGACCTGGGCCCGGTCTCGCGTTACCTCGGACCGCTGGCGCCCAAGGAGACCTGGCTGTGGCAGGACGTCACCCCGGCCGGTAAGCAGCTCTCCGATGCCGACATCGCCACCCTCAAGGCCGCGATCGAAGCCTCGGATCTGACTGTGGCGCAGCTGGTTTCGACTGCGTGGAAGGCGGCGTCGTCATTCCGTGCCAGCGACATGCGCGGTGGGGCCAACGGTGCCCGGATCCGGCTGCAGCCGCAGCTGGGCTGGGAGTCCAACGAGCCCGACGAGCTGGCCCAGGTCATCGGCAAGCTCGAGGACATCCAGCGCAGCGCCGGCGTCGACGTGTCGTTCGCCGACCTGGTGGTGCTCGGCGGCAACGTCGGCGTCGAGAAGGCCGCCAAGGCAGCCGGGCACGACGTCGTGGTGCCGTTCAGCTCGGGCCGCGGCGACACCACCCAGGATGAGGTCGATGTCGACTCCTTCGCCTACCTGGAGTTGCGGGCCGACGGATTCCGCAACTACCTCGGCAAGGGCCTGGAGGTGCCGGCCGAGTACCAGCTCATCGACCGGGCCAACCAGCTGAAGCTGTCGGCGCCGGAGATGACGGTGCTCGTCGGCGGTCTGCGCGCCCTGGACACCAACTTCGGTGGTTCGAAGCTCGGTGTGCTGACCGAGCGGCCGGGACAGCTGACCAATGACTACTTCGTCAACCTCACCGACATGGGCCTCAAGTGGGAGCCGTCGTCCGCCGACGACGGCACCTACGTCGGCAAGGACCTCCTCAGCGGCGAGCAGAAGTACACCGCCAGCCGGGTCGACCTGCTGTTCGGTTCCAACTCGCAGCTGCGGGCGCTGACCGAGTTCTACGCCGAGGACGATTCCGAGGACAAGTTCGTCAAGGACTTCGTCGCGGCCTGGACCAAGGTGATGGACGCCGATCGCTACGACATCGGCAAGGGAGCCTGACTGCAGCCCTCGAATGCGGTGCCCCGCGAGCTTCGGCTCGCGGGGCACTGTCGTCTCGGCTGGGGCGTCGTTCCCCGGTCAGGCCGGCCGGGGTAGTCGCGCGGCGATCAGCGGCGCGATCCGGGCCGCGAGGTAGGCGTGGCCGGCGTCGGTGGGGTGCACGCCGTCGGGTCCGATCAGGCCCGGTCGATTCATGAACCAGCCGGCCGCGAGGGGATCGAAGAAGCTGCCCCCGGCCGCGGTGGCTTCGGCCCGCAGGACATCGCGGATGCCCAGCACCACCGGCGGCACGTCCGGGGTGGGCCAGGCCGGCCCGATCACCAGCAGCCGCGCCCGCGGTGCGCGGCGCTGGGCCAGGTCGAACACCTGGCGCACGCGGGTGCGCAGCCGCTCCGGGGGCACCCCCTGATCGTTGCGCGAGCCGAAGAAGACCACCACCGCGTCGTCGGCGCGGGTGGCCCGCACGGTGAGATCGGCGAAGACGCTGCCGCGGTTGCCCACGGTGTCGTAGCCGGCGCGGCCCTCGGCGGCGACGTCGGCAACCACCTGGATGCCGCGCCGGGCCAGGCGTTGCCAGGCCAGGGCGGTCCAGTTCTGCGGACCCATTCCGCCGTCGACGGTGCCCGTGGTGTAGGAATCGCTGATCACCGCGACCCGCTGCAACGGCAATTCGCTGGTCGCGGGCTCGATCTCGGTACGGGGCGGTGCGCCGAGCAGCAACGCCAACGCGATCAGCAACGCACCCACCCGCGACAGACTCACGCGCGTGATCCTACGGCCGACAACGCCGGAGAACCGCCGCGCCACAGCGCAATTGCGCGCGGTCTCATCCGACCCGCACGGGCGCCCGCGCCGCGACGGCGTCCTCGGACGCCGCGGGCCGCGACGGATGCGGCCCGGACTCGACCATGCTGCGCATCCACTTGCGCGCCGGTTCCTCCACGCCGTGATAAAGCGCGACCGCACCGGCGACGGCCACCGCCACGATGCCCAGCAGCAGCCACGGGCCCCCAGCGCCCTGCAGCGTCAGTTCGAACTGCTGGGCGGCCCACTTCCAGGCCGTGTGCACCAACTCGTGAACCATGTAGAAGGCGAACGAGATCTGCCCGCCGTAGACCAGCACCCGGGTGGCCAGCAGCGACGGCAGCGCTCCGACGCCGATGGCCAGGGTGACCACCAACGGGACGAAGAGCAGGTCGACCACGCCGCCGCTGTCGATCACGCCGGGAATCGGGTGCGCGTCGAGCCAGTACAGCAGCGCGACGATGACCCCGACCAGCAGCAGCGACAGCGCCCCGGCGACCTGCCGGTGCCGGTGGCTCAGCCGCAGCCGCCGCACCGCCGCGCAGGCCAACGCCCCGGCCAGGAACTGCATGATGATGCGCGGCAGCCAACTCCAGGGCGTGTAGAACTCGCCGCTCCCCAGCAGCAGCAGGACCGGGGGCGCCGACGCCGCGACGGCCAGCAGCACCAGGCTGCGCGCCCGGGTGACGGCCGCGACCCGGAAGATCACCAGCACCAACGCGCCGAACAGCAGGTACGCCAACCATTCCGCGCTGATCGACCAGGCCGGCCCGTCCCAGCTGGACCCGTCGAAGTACGGCTGGAACCAGAGTTGTACCAGGAAGAACTGCCGCAGGTAGCTGATCGCGGTGAGCGAGGACGCCTCCTCCGACGGGATGTGCCCCACGTGGAGGGTGAAGATGATCCAGGCGGCCGCCAGATGCATGGTGACCAGATAGATCGGCCACACCCGGGCCAGCCGCAGCCACAGGAAGTGCACGGTGGCCCGCGTCGACCACGCCGGCCCGAGGCGATCCAGGTAGGTCCAGGTCAACACGAAACCGCTGAGGATGAAGAACAGGTCCACGCCCTGGGCGCCGCAATCGAGCAGCGGCGCCAGCGCCTCGCTCACCTCCGGGGCCGCCTCGTCCAGCAGCGCGCGGAAGTGGAACAGCACCACCCACAGCGCGGCGAAGATCCGCAGCCCGGTCAGGGCCTTGATCTCTCCACCGCGGATCTCTCCACCGCGCACGAAACACACTTCCCGTGAGGCTGCTTGGTCTCTCGCGCTTCGGCGAGTTTTCCGGGCGGTCGGAGTCGCACGACCTGACAACCGGCAGTCGGTAGCGTAACAGCGTTGCGGCGCGTAGTCGGTCGTCCACACCGCGCGGCGGCTTTCCCAGCGCGCATCAGTATTGTCGTTGTTTGCCAGACCTTTTCGTCAGTGCGCCCCACCAGTGAGGAATCCATGTCACAGCCGGTTGTCGTCGCGCTGGCGCTGATCGCGGCGTTGTGCGCGGCCCTCGGCATCGTGGTGCGCCAGCTGGCCACCAGGGACGTGCCCGCCGAGGCCGGCATGAGTTCGGCGATCGTCACCTCGTTGCTGCGCACCCCGCTGTGGTGGGCGGGTCTGGCGACCGCCGCCGCCGGGTACGGCTTCCAGGCGCTGGCGCTGTCGTTCGGGTCGTTGATGCTGGTGCAACCGTTGCTGGTGTCCGCGTTGCTGTTCGCGCTGCCGATCAGCGCGCGACTGGCGGGCCGGCGGGTCAGCCGCACCGAATGGGGCTGGGCCGTGCTGCTCACCGCGGCGCTGGCGGTCTTCGTCCTGGTGGCCCATCCCCGCCAGGGACACAACGACCCGTCCCCGCAGACCTGGCTGGTGGTCAGCGCGATTCTGGTCCCGCTGGTCCTCGGGTGTGTGCTGTGCGCGTCGCGGGCCGTCGGCACCCAGCGCGCCCTGTATCTGGCCACCGCCGTCGGCGTGCTGTTCGGTCTCATCGCGGTCCTGACGAAGCTATGTACGCACCGGCTGCAGGTGGGATCCTGGCGCGCGATGCTGGAGACCCCGGCGCCGTATGTGCTCGTGGTGCTGGCTGTCGTCGCCACCGTGCTGCAGCAGTCGGCTCTGCACGCCGGGGCGCTGCCGGCCTCGGTGCCCGCGATGCTGGTGCTCGAACCGGTAGCCGCGGTGCTGCTGGGCACCCTGGTCCTCGGCGAACAACTGACCGCCCACGGGCTGGGTCTGGTGGCGCTGCCGTGCGCGCTGGTGGCGTTGGCGGCGGCCACGGTGGCCCTGGGCCGCGACTCGGGAACCCTCGACGAGCGCATCGCCGCCCAACCCTTACCAAAGAATTAGACCGGGCACCCGGTGACCTTAGAGTAGCCACTTAATGTCGCGGTGGAGGCACAGAACAACACGCCACCGAAATGAGGCCGAACATGAACCGCTACGGAAATCCTGTGTTCGACTGCAACGGCGCGCGGCTGCGGGCGCAGAGTCGCCGACTGGCCACCGTTGTCACGATCAGCGGCGAGGTCGACATGGTCAACGTCGATCGCGTCACCAAACATGCCCGACGCTACGTCCTGGCCGCCACCTCGGTGGTGCTGGACCTCAGCGGCGTCCTGCACATGGACGATCACGGCCTGGCGCTGCTGCGCGCATTCGACGAGGACTGCGCCGAGACCGGCCAGGACTGGGTCCTGATCCCCAGCGACGCCGTGATCGACGTGCTGGCCGGCACCCGCGATGCCTACCCGATCGCGGGCTCGGTCCCCGAGGCGTTGAACTACTTCGCCGACGAGACCCAGCGGCGCCGCACCCTGCTGCTGCCGCTGCTGAGCAAGTCCGCCTAAACTGTCGCCGATGGCGACCCTGACATCACTGAATCTCGCCCATCCGCACACCAACCCCGCTGCCACGTCGAGGCCGACCGGCATCAACAAGGTGCCCACCACCGAGCCGGTCGCCATCACGGCCCCCGGCTCACGACTCGAGGGCGCCGGCAGCGGGTTGGCGGGCGACACCATCGGCGACCGCAAGCATCACGGCGGTGACGATCAGGCCGTATACGCCTATGCGCGGGAGGATCTCGACGGCTGGCAGCAGCGGCTCGACCGCGAGCTGACCGACGGGATGTTCGGCGAGAACTTCACCACCATCGGCGTCGACGTCACCGGCGCGCGGATCGGCGAGCGCTGGCAGGTCGGCGACGACGGGCTGGTCCTGGAGGTCACCTCGCCGCGGACACCATGCCGGACGTTCGTGGAGTGGCTGGGCATCGACGGCTGGATCAAGACCTTCACCCAGGCGGCGGTCCCGGGCGCGTATCTGCGCGTGGTGCACCCGGGCACCGCCCGGTCCGGCGATCGCATCGTCGTCACCGACCGCCCCGACCACGACATCACGGTCGGACTGGTGTTCCGGGCGATGCTGCTCGAGCCGGAGCTGTTGCCGCGCCTGGCCGACGTCGACGCGCTGCCGGCCCGCATCCGCGACGCCGCCCGGCAGCGCGTCGGCTAGCGGGCGTCGTGGATCTCCCCCGCCCCGACCCCGACCAACCGCACCTCGCCGACGTGGTGCCCGCGGTGCTGGCCGCCATGGGCGTCACCGGTTTCGAGGCGCGAATCCCGTTGGCGGCCCAGGTGTCCGGGGCGTGCGTGCTGCTCATCGACGGGCTGGGCGCCGACCTGCTCGACGAGCATGCCGAGGACGCCCCGGTGCTGGCCGGGCTGCGCGGACCCTCGGTGCACGTCGGCTTCCCCGCCACCACCGCGGCCGGCCTGGCCGCCGTGGGCACCGGCCACCGCTCCGGCGAACACGGCCTGGTCGGCTACACGTTCCTGGTGCCCGACACCGGGGTGATCAACGCGCTGCGCTGGCGGCCCCACCCATGGGGCCCGGATCTGCGCGATCAGGTGATACCCGAGGAAATCCAGCCGCTGCCAACCACATTCGAGCGGGCCACCACGGCCGGCGTTGCGGTCAGCGTAATCTCGGGCGCGGAGTTCACCGGCTCCGGGTTGACCCGCGCGGTGCTGCGCGGCGGCCGCTACGTCGGGGTGCACGCCCTGGGCGACCTGGCGGCGTCGGTCAGCTCGACCATCGCTGAGGGCGGCTTCTGCTACGGCTATCACAGCGAACTGGATCTGGTCGGACACCTGCACGGCCCCGGGTCGACGGCCTGGCGCATGCAGTTGCGGCAGGTCGACCGGTTGGTGGAATCCGTCGTCGAGACACTGCCGCCGGGCGGGCTGCTCGCGGTGGTCGCCGACCACGGGATGGTGACCGCCGACCCGGCAACCGGCGTCGACCTCGACGCCGAACCCGCATTGTTCGACGGGGTGGACGCCGTCGGCGGCGAAGCCCGGGCCCGCCACGTCTACACCCGCGCCGGCGCCACCGAGGACGTGCTGCAGGCCTGGCGCGCGCGGTTGGGGCCCAGCGCCTGGGTGGTCTCGCGGGACGAGGCCATCGCCGCCGGCTGGTTCGGGCCCCGGGTACGCGACGCCGTGCGGCCGCGGATCGGGGACGTGGTGGCCGCGGCCCGCGATTCGGCGGTGCTGCTGCGGCGCACCGCCGAACCGCTCGAGTCGGCGCTGGTCGGCCACCACGGCTCACTGACCAGCGCCGAGCAGCGTGTCCCGCTGCTGCTCGCCTACGGCTGACGGGCGCCGGATAGCCTGTCTCACCGTGATCGTGCTGCTGCCGCCCTCGGAAACCAAACGCGTCGGCGGCGAGGGCCCGCCGCTGCGGACGACCTCGCTGAGCTTCCCCGCGCTCAATCCGTTGCGCGACAACCTCGTCGACGAGCTCGTCGCGCTCGCCGCCGACCCCGATGCCAGCCGTCGCGCCCTGGGCCTGTCGCCCAAACAGGACGCGGAGATCGAGCGGAATGCGGCGCTGCGGACCTCACCGACGGCCCCGGCGATCCTGCGCTACACCGGGGTCCTCTACGACGCGCTCGACATCGAATCCCTGAGTGCGGCAGCGCGTTCCCGCGCCGACGCGCGCCTGGCGGTCGGCTCCGCGCTGTTCGGGCTGCTGCGCGCCGACGACGCGGTGCCGGCCTACCGCCTCTCGGCGTCCTCCAAGCTGCCGGGACAACCGACGCTGGCGTCGCGGTGGCGGCCGGTGCTGGAACCCGTACTCGCCGAACTGGCCGCCGGCGAACTCGTCGTCGACCTGCGCTCGGGTTCCTATGCCGGCCTCGGCCGGCTGCCCGGTGCCGTCGACGTCGACGTGGTGGCCGAGCACGCCGACGGGCACCGGACCGTCGTGAGTCATTTCAACAAGGCCCACAAGGGACGGCTGGCCCGCGTGCTCGCGACCAGTCGCGCCGAACCGGACACCGCCGCGGGTGTCGCGGCCATTGCTCGCCGCGCCGGCATGCGGGTGGAACGGACCGGTGAAGAGTTGACCGTCGTGGTTGCCGCCTAGGTCGGGCACTCAGCCACGCCAGGCGGCGGCAAGCGCCGACGGCGTGGTCGGAGCCAACGGCGCCGTCAGCGCGACAGGTGCTTGGGACATGAATCGCGGTGTACGCCCGCGGTGCTCATCGGCGGCGTGCACGGTGAACGGGTGCACGAGGTACATGTCGCCGGCCTGGCCTGTCGCGTGCGCGACGGAACGGCCCGTGCTGGCCCGGTCCACCAGCCCTCCAGCCGCGACGGGCCCCATCAGGTCGTCGCCCAGCACCTTCGCCACGTCTCGATGGGAGCCCACCCGGATGCGCGTCGGCGCATCGTCGGGTCCGACATTTGATAGCAGCGTCAGCAATAGGACAGTCTGCGGTCGCCCGCTCACCGCCCACGAGCCATCCGGCAGCGGAGTATTCAGATCGACGTGCCAGCCGCGGTCGTCGGCAGCGGAGCGCCCGGGAAAGCGCACCGGGATATTGCCCAGGGAACCACGGGGTTCCCATCCGCCGGGCCCACAGATCTCATCGAGCGCCCCGCCGAGACGGTCACTGGCGGAAAGTTGTCCGAACGGTCCAGCTCCTGTCAGGTCGGCGGTCCAGACCACGGGCTGAGCCCAGCGATCGGGTTCGTCCGGTGACAACCCGATTTGTTGCCACAGCAGATCCCGGGCCTCGTCGGCGACCTCCCGCGGGGCAGCCTGCTCCACCTTCACGAACCCGGCACGGATGAATTCCTCGACGTCGGCCATGAAACCCACGGTGCCGAACCACGCACCGGACGTCGAGTGATTTTCGGACGTCGGCCCGCGCCGAGACTGCAGCGACCCTCGAGTCTGAGGTCGAACCTTTGCACGGCGGCTGCAGTCTCGGTGACGTTGCTCAGGCCTTGGCGAGTTGCTTCTGCTCGTAGAGCCGGGCCCACTCGGCGCGGGGCCGGATCGAGGTGTCGACATCGGTGGCGTTGGCGCGCAACGCCTTCACCGTGGCCTGCTCCTTGGGGGTCAGCTTGAACGGATCCCAGCCGAAGAAGCGGCAGGAGTTCTCCCAGGTGATCTTGTTGATGTCGGAGTCGCTGGCTCCGGCGTCGTTGAGCTCGGCCAGCACCTGCTCGGGGGCGTCGGGCCAGAAGCAGTCGCTGTGCGGGTAGTCGCACTCCCAGGCGATGATGTCGATGCCGATCTCGTGCCGCAGCTTCAGCGAGGTCTTGTCGGTGACGTAGCAGGCCAGCGAGTGCTCGCGGAACACATCCGAGGGCAGCTTGTCGCCGAAGTCGCGGCGCAGCCACTTCTGGTTCGTGTAGTGGCGATCGGAGCGATCCAGGTAGAACGGGATCCAGCCGATGCCGCCCTCGGAGAAGGCGAACTTCAGGTCGGGGTAGTTGCGCATCGCCGGGCCCCACAGCAGGTCCTGGGCGCACATCGCCGAGACCTGAGTGGCCAGGATGATGAGGTTGTCGATCGGCGCGTTGGGCGCCATCGAGATCGCGCCGAAGCCGGTGCCGATGTGCAGACACATCACCACGTTCTCCTCGGACAGCGTCCGGAAGACCGGGCCCCAGTAGTCCTCATCGTGGTAGCTGGGCAGACCCTCGAGGTGCGGCAACTCGGGCATGGTGACCGCGCGGCAGCCCTTGGCCGCCACCCGGCGGATCTCGTTGCACATGCCCTCGGGGCTCCAGGTGGGCAGGATCGCGATCGGGATGAAGCGGTCCGGGTAGCTGCCGGCCCACTCGTCGATGTGCCAGTCGTTGTAGGCCGACACCATGACCAGGGTGACGTCTTCGCGCGTCATGTTGAGGTGCCGCGCCGAGAATCCGGTGAAGGTCGGGAAGCACATCGAGGCCAGGATGCCGTTGCGGTTCATGTCCCGCACGCGCTCGTGCACGTCGTAGACGCCGGGGCGCATCTCGGCGAACCCGGCGGGGTCACGGCCCCACTCCTCGGCCGGCCAGGACACCACGGCGTTGAGACCGCTGACGCCCTGCGGGCGGCCCTGGTACATCCACTGGTCGACACCCTTGTCGTCGGTGACGACGATCGGCGCGTCCGCCTTGTACTTCTCGGGGACGTGGTTGAGGAACATGTCGGGCGGTTCGACCACGTGGTCGTCAATGCTCACCAGGATCAAATCGTCGACGTTCATCGGTCTCCTTCATCAGGCCGCGGTTGTGCGAGGGTGGGCTGGCCCATCCCATGCCTCCACTTGTACCCTCGATCACCATGACCGTCTCTGCGCTATCGGACAGACATAATGCAGATTCGGCCAAGCCGCGTCAGATCGATCTGCGCCGGGGTGGCCGGGCGCTGGCGGGCAGCTATCTGTACGAGGGCGACAAGCTGCTGACCGGCTGGCATTCCCACGACGTGCACCAGATCGAATACGCGATCGGCGGGGTCGTCGAGGTCGAGACCCCGGCCGGCCACTACCTGCTGCCGCCCCAGCAGGCCGCCTGGCTGCCCGTCGGCCTCGAACACTCCGCGACGATGAACCCCGACGTCAAGACCATCGCGGTGATGTTCGATCCGGAACTGCTCCCGCACGCCGGCGACCGCGCCCGGATCCTCGCGGTATCGCCGCTGATCCGCGAGATGATGATCTACGCGCTGCGCTGGCCCATCGACCGCCCGGCCGGCGATGAGGTCTCCGACGGCTTCTTCCGCACCCTGGCACACCTGGTCACCGATGCGCTGGACCACGAGGCGCCGCTGAGCCTGCCCACCTCCGAGCACCCGATCGTCACCGCGGCCACCGCTTACACCAAGGAACACCTGCAGTCGGTCAGCGCCGAGGACGTCAGCCGCGCGGTCGCAGTCTCGGAGCGGACCCTGCGCCGGCTGTTCCAGGACACCCTCGGCATCTCCTGGCGGACCTACCTGCTGCACGCCCGGATGCTGCGGGCGATGGCGTTGCTGGCATTGCCCGACACCAGCGTGCAGGACGTGTCCAGCGCGGTCGGGTTCGACAACCTGAGCTCCTTCACCCGCGCGTTCGCGCAGTTCAGCGGCGAAACGCCGTCGTCGTACCGGCGCCGAGTCAAGCGCGTCGAGACGCCCGCGCGCCGCCGGTCACGGTAGCGATTTCGTCGCTGAAATGTGTCGTGCGACACTTTTGCCATGCGAAATCCACTCGGCGCACCGAAGCTGGCGCGGCCCAAGCTCGAGGGCACCATCGCCGTGGGTGATCTGCGGCGGGTCGGGTTTGCCGAGTTCGGCGACCCGCAGGGCCGACCGGTGTTCTGGCTGCACGGCACGCCCGGGGCGCGCCGGCAGATCCCGACCGAGGCGCGGATCTACGCCGAACAGAACCAACTGCGCCTGATCGGGGTGGACCGGCCGGGCATCGGCTCCTCGACACCGCACCAGTACGAGAACATCGGCGCCTTCGCCGACGACCTGCAGATCATCGCCGACACCCTCGGCATCGATCGGATGACCGTCGTCGGCCTCTCCGGCGGTGGCCCCTACACACTGGCCGCCGCGGCCGCCATGCCCGACCGGGTGGTGGCCGTCGGGGTGCTCGGCGGCGTCGCGCCGACCGTCGGCCCCGATGCCATCAAGGGCGGGGCGATGACGCTGGGCACCGCCGTGGCCCCGGTCCTCGAGGTGGTCGGCGAGCCCATCGGCACCGTGGCCACCGGACTGGTCCGGCTGATCAAACCCGTGGCGCTGCCCGCCCTCGAGATCTATGCCCGGGTCTCCCCCGAGGGGGACCGCCGGCTGCTCGCCCGGCCCGAGTTCAAGGCGATGTTCCTCGACGATCTGCTCAACGGTGGCCGCAAGCAGCTCGGCGCCCCGTTCGCCGACGTGGTCAACTTCGCCCGGGACTGGGGATTCCGCCTCGACGAGGTCAAGGTGCCGGTGCGGTGGTGGCACGGCGACAAGGACCACATCATCCCGCACTCGCACGGCGAGCACGTGGTGGCCCAGCTGCCCGACGCCGAGCTGTTCACGCTGCCCGGGGAGAGCCACCTCGCCGGCCTCGGCTACGCCCACGAGATCCTCGGGTCCATGTCCGAGCTGTGGGAACTCCACGCCCAGAACTGAATTCGCCCGCCGACCGGGAAGCAGCCATGAGAGCCGAAGACCACCCGAACCACACCACCGACGTGCCGATGCTGTTCCCGCCAGCGGTGGAACGCCTGCAGATCAAGTACGTCAACCCGGCCATGCGGCCGTTCGCCAAGCGGCTGCCCGGCTTCACGATCATCAAGCACACCGGGCGCACGTCCGGGACCCCGTACGAGACGATCGTGACGTCGTACCGCAAGGGCAACGTGTTCGCGGTGCTGCTGGCGCACGGCAAGACCAACTGGGTGAAGAACGTGCTGGCCGCCGGCGAGGCCGACGCGCGGTTGCTGCGCCGCGAACTGCACCTGGTGAACCCGCGGATCCTGCCCGTCGGCTCCGACGGCACCGGATTGCCGCTGATCCCCCGGCTGGCGGTGCGCAGCGTCGGGGTGTTCGTCGCCGATATCGCCTGAGCCGATATCGCCTGAAGCGACCGTCAGGACCCGAGCAGCACCGTGCGCAGCAGGTGCATCGCCACCGTGCTGGACCGTTCCCGGATGTCGGCCCGGTTGCCGGGCAGCAGCAGCGTCTCGGTCCGGCCCGCCCCGTCGGCGGTCTTCACGCTGAAACAGACTGTGCCGACCGGCTTTTCGTCGGTGCCGCCGTCGGGTCCGGCGATGCCGGTGATGGCCACCGCGATGTCGGCCTCGAAGCGCCGCAATGCACCCTCGGCCATCGCTTCGGCCACCTGTTCGGAGACCGCGCCGTGCTCGATGATCAGGCCCGCGTCGACCCCGAGCACCGCGGTCTTGGCCTCGTTGGAGTAGACCGCCGCGCCGCCGGCCACGTACGCCGAGGAGCCGGGGCGGTCGGTCAGCCGGGCCGACACCAGGCCCGCGGTACACGACTCGGCTGTGGCGACCCGTCGACCCGCCAGCAACGCCGCGACCTGCTCGTCGACGGTGGCACCGTCGGTCGAGTACAGCGCGCGGGTGTGCTCGGCCTGCAGGAACTCGACGAGCTTGCGGTAGCTGCGCTCGCCGTCGGGCTCGTAGCGCGTGACGATCTCGAGTTCGCCGCGGCGCAGGCAGGTGGTGATCTCGAGCTGGTCGAAGCCGGCGACCTCGGTCTCGGCGTGGCGCAGCGAGTCGGCCAGTTCGGACTCGGGTACGCCGAACATCCGCAGCGTCTCCTGGCGATACCGGCTGCGCTGCGCGATGGCCTGCTGCACGGTGTGGGTGGCCAGCGCGGCCGGCCACATCTCCTGCAACTCGCGCGGCGGGCCGGGCAGCACCACGATCGTCGGCGTACCGGCGACGACGATCCCGGGCGCGGTGCCCACCGGTTCGAGCACCGTGGCGCCCGCGGGTACCAGCGCCTGCTTGCGGTTGGCGGCCATCACGGCCTCGAAGTCCGCACCCGGATAGCGTTCCATCAACCGCCGCAGGATCGCCGCGATGCGATGTTCGAGTTCGATGTCCAAAACCAGTTCGCGGCCGCTGAATTCGGCCACCGTGGCCACCGTCATGTCGTCGGCGGTGGGGCCCAGGCCGCCGGTCGTCAGGATCACGTCCACGCCAGCGTCGGCCTGAAAGCGCAGCGCCGCGGCGATGTCGTCGGGTCGGTCGCCGCAGATGGTGATGTGGGCGAGCTCGATCCCGAGTTCGAGTAACCGATCCGCCAGCCAGGGGCCGTTGCGGTCGGTGATCCGGCCGGTGAGGACCTCGGTTCCGGTGACGACGATTCCCGCGCGAGTACCCACGGCTACGGCGTCGCCCCGGGCGCGCGGACCACCATCGGGACCGCCGGGAAGTAGGCCGCCATCTCCGAGCGGCACTTGCGCAGCGCCGCCGTGCCGTAGCCCCGCTTGCGGTGCTCGGGACGGATCCAGATCCGCACGCTGACCTCACCCCCCACCAGCTCGCCGAAGACCAGGCCCACCTTCTGCGGCCCCTCGACCGCGACGAACCACGCGGCATCCTCGGTGAACAGCCGGGTCTTGGCCGCGCTGAGCTCGTCGTCCAGGTCGCGGGCCGGGGCCCCCGAGCCGTCCCCGGCGGTGTGGGTGTCCTCGGTGCGCGCGGCGAAGATGTCGCGGTCCTGATCGGTGTCGAAGGGGCGCAGCGTCAGCGTCTCGCCGCTGGCCGCGGGCCGCTCGCTGACGGTGAAGCTCAGCTGCGAGTTGAGATCCTCGAGTTCGGCGGCGATCTTGCGACGCGAACTCTTGGTGAGCAGCTCGAACGACAGGCCTAGCACTGCCTCGGCCGACTGGCGCGAGGTGCCCAGCAGCTCGGCGATGACGTCGACGGCCGCGCCGCGGTCCTCGGCCTCGACGATCGCGTCGAGTAGCTCGTGCCTGCGGTCCAGCGCGCTCAGCATGGCGTCGGTGATCTCCCGACGAGCGGCGGCAATGTCGTGATCGGCCATGACGCAACCATAGTTCAGGCGCGGGCCCGCGCGCTGGCGGAGACACCCGGCGTAGGCTCGGGCGCCAAGTCGGCCCGAAGGGAATGTCGTGACCACTGCCGTACCGCCCATCCGACCGTTCCGGATCGCCGTCGACGACGCGGAGTTGGTCGACCTGCGCGAGCGCCTGGCCCGCACCCGGTGGCCGGAGGCCGAATGCGTCGAGGACTGGAGCCAGGGCATCCCGCTGTCCTACACCCGCGAGCTGGCCCGCTACTGGGAGCACGACTACGACTGGCGCGTCCGGGAGGCCGCGCTCAACGAAGTCGATCAGTTCCACACCGAGATCGACGGCCTGGACATCCATTTCCTGCATCAGCGGTCGCCGCACGACGGGGCGCTGCCGCTGGTGCTCACCCACGGCTGGCCCGGCTCGGTCGTCGAGTTCCACAAGGTGATCGGCCCCCTGACCGACCCGACGGCGCACGGCGGACGCGCCGAGGACGCCTTCCACGTCGTGTGCCCGTCGCTGCCCGGCTACGGGTTCTCCGGCAAGCCCTCTCACGCGGGCTGGGGCGTGGAGCGGATCGCGGCAGCCTGGGAGACCCTGATGCAGCGGCTCGGCTACAACCGCTACGGCGCCCAGGGCGGGGACTGGGGCGCCGCGGTGACCAGTGAGATCGGCCGAAATCGCGGCGGCTGCATCGGGATTCACCTCAACATGCCGCTGGGCCGCCCACCGAAGGAGCCGCCCGGGCAGTGGTCGGAGGCCGAACAGCACGCGATGGCCGCGGCCGCCGAGCACCGCCGCTGGGGCACCGGGTACGCCCAGCAACAGTCCACCCGGCCCCAGACGCTCGGCTACGGCCTGGCCGATTCCCCGGTGGGACAACTGGCCTGGATCGTCGAGAAGTTCTGGGCCTGGAGCGACTGCGACGGGCATCCGGAGAATGTGCTCAGCCGCGACGAGATGCTCGACGACGTCATGATGTATTGGCTGACCAACTCGGCGACGTCCTCGGCCCGGCTGTACTGGGAGAGCTACCGCGGGTTCGGCCGCGGCGAGCGGGTCGAGCTCCCGACCGGGGTGGCCGCCTTCCCCAAGGAGATCCTGCGGGCGCCGCGCAACTGGTGCGAGCAGTCCTTCAACATCACGCACTGGACGACGATGCCGCGCGGCGGCCACTTCGCCGCCCTCGAGCAGCCCGAACTGTTCGTCGACGACGTCCGGACCTTCTTCGCGACGCTGCGCTGAGTCGAGGAGGGGCGTGCGCCCGGCGCGGCGGCTGCGATAAACTAGAACACGTTTCAGTCTTGCGCTGCTTCCCTGCCATACGCTCACCAGGAGCCGACTATGCACACTCCCCTCTGTGACCAATTGGGCATCGAGTTCCCGATGTTGAGACATTGCGAACAACGGAGGAAACCTGATGATCGACTGCCTGAGCTGCACCGTCCCGACCGACAGCCCTGAGGGGGTCTGCGGCTTCTGCCTGGACTACGCCGAGGAGCACGGCCCTCGGCTGGCGATCGGCAAGGAGGGCTGGCTGACCGCCGAGGGTGACGCCGACCGCGTCACGGTCTTCCGGTCGCCGCTGGTGAAAGTCAGCGGCCGGATGTTCTCGCCGGTGCGAGACCACGTCGAAGCCTGCGGGCTGCGGCTGGTCTACACCGAGACCGACGAGGATCCCGAGTGGATCTACGGGCAGCGGATCCGAGAGATCTACGCCTGACCGTCGACCGCACCGACCAGGCCCCCGCCACGAGAACCCCGCTTCGGCGGGGTTTCTCTTTGAGCGCACATCGACCGATGGTCTGCGCTCCGAGGACACGGCTTCGCCGGTGTCCGTGTCGTGAGTTGGGTCACTTGCGGCGCCTGGACCTAGCAATACTCCCGTACTTATAGGGTGAGGGGGTCGAGGCCCCGGCCCCGAGATCTCCCGGTGAACTCTGTCACATTTAGGGCTAGGACCTAGACAAGTACACCTACTTATACTGTGAGGGCAGTCGGGACGGCTCGTGAAGTACCTCACATTTAGGGCTGAGACCTAGTAACATACCCCTATCTATACTATGAGGGGCTAAGGGCCATCGGTGAAGTACGTCACATTACAGGGTTAGACCTTGCAACAGACATGTATCTATACTATGAGGGGCTAAAGCCAACCAGCGGGACAGCCCTCGGTGATCTTGCCCACATTCAAGGCTGAGACCTAACAAGTGTCCCGTATTTATACTATGAGGGGCTAAAGCCTCGCTGACCGTGTGAGTTGCGACACGTCCAGCGTCTAGACCTTGCAAAGTGCTCCTATCTATATTATGAGGGCCCTAACGGCCCTCTAGGCACTCAGGTGACGTACGTCACATTACTGGGGTTTACCTAGCAAAGTGCTCGTACTTATATTATGAGGGCCTAGCGGGCCCTATCCCCCAAACTCAGCGTGCTTGAGACACGGTTGCCCGTGGCTCGCCGCGAGACGCCAGCTGCAAGGCTGGCTCGGCCGTGCTACCGCACGGCGTACGGTGCCCTTCCCCCTTCCTCTCGGGGCACCGGCTGACCGCCAGCTCTCTCCCTGGCGGTCACGAACTTCCCGACACCCGTGGGTGGGAATGTCGGATGGACGCTGGCCCTGAGCCGCGTCCCTCCCCCGGAGTTCTCCTTGCTCCGGGGCTGAGCTTCCGCTCGGACCTTGAGTCCGGGCGCTTTTCATTTGTCACTCACCCGTAGATCGCCTGTCAGCGGCAGGCGTCCCAACGATGGCCTGTCAGCGGCAGGCCGGGAAGAGAAGTAGCGAATGCCCCGATGCACTCTGCCGGGTCATACCGAGTTCAAACACGGCAACTGCGTCGAATGCCGACGCCGACGCCAGCGCGAGTACATGGCCGAATGCCGTGCGGCTCGTCGCCGACTGAAGGCGATTGAAGCGGCTTTAGCAGCCGCCTAGCACTTACCCCTACCGGGGCTAAGAAAACCGCTCCAGCGACCGCTGAGAGCCTCAACAGACCTGCCCAGGTGGCAGGCCGATGGAAGGAACCCATGACACATCCACCGCTCACCAGCCTCCCCGAGCACTGGCAGGAGCACATCAAGCACCTGCGCCAGGACCGCGCCGAGCTGCGCCGCGAGAACGGTCACCTGAAGGACCGACTGAAGCTCGCCGATCAGGGGTTGCCACCGAGCTGGGCGAAGAAGCTCCGCAAGCTCCGCGACGAGAACGTACAGCTGCGCCAGGAGCGCAACGCCATCCGCGCCGAGCTGGAGGCTCTTCGCAATGCCGAATGAGTTCAGCAAGTTCCGTTGGAACGACCACCCCGTCCGGGTGGCGCTGAAGGACACCGCGAGCGATCTCGCGACGATCTACTTCAATCGAGCCAACATGGACGGCACCGAGGTATTCGGGAAGCAGGAGAAGCTCGCAGCCGATCTCGGCGTGAGCGTCCGCACGATTCGTCGCGCCCAGAACCAACTGGAGCGAGCCGGTCTCATCCGGCTCGTACGACGAGGGTCGAGCTACGGGAACTCATCGAACAAGTACGAGCTGACTATGCCGGAAACCTCACCGGACACGGAAGCTGACCGGACATCTGGAAGCTCACCGGACATCGGTGACCACCTGACCGGACACGGATGTCCTACCTCACCGGACACGGGTGTCCGCCTAATAGATCCCAGTAATAAACCCCGGGGTAATAAACCCCGGGGTACTTCTGAGAGAAAGGCGGACACGGACATGTCCGCCGAGCCAGATAAGGCGTCCATCTTCGATGACCGCCCAGACGCTTCGCGTCCGGTTGGCGAAGGACAAGAAGAGTCCGAGCCATCCCCTCGGGGGTCTGTCTCGTCAATCGAAGGATCGGACCCGCAGGAGTCCGAGCCAGCTTTAGGGGCTGTCTCGTCCTCAACCGCAAGCACGCCTTCGGGCGTGCATCAACCGGACACGGTCGGCGTGTCCGGTATCAACCGGACATCGGGGATGTCCGGTGTAGCCGATGAACCCTCAACCGAAGGAGAACCCAACCGCATGGCTCGCCACACGTTCGACCCGTTCGCCCCGCAACCGGCGACCGCAACCGATGACAGCGACTACTACGGCGCACTGGCCGACGCACACTATGCGTCGATGCGCCGCACCGAGCCGGCGACCGTGCCGGCTGTCCCGGATCCGTTCGCGGCTCAACCGCCGGCCAAACCGAGGCAGGCGGTTGGGAGGCCGTTCGCGATGGCACCGAATGCGTTCGTCGGTCCCGAGACCGACCCGGCTACCGGCGGACCCAACTGGGACCAGGGGCCGCTGCAGCGTCCCTGACCCTCAACCGCCAACCGAGGCCCCGGCCGACACCGGGGCCTTTTTGCTGCCCGAACCAGGGCAGCCCCACCGAAGGAGAGAGCACATGCACGACCAACTGGAACAAGCCATCCTGGCCGCTGCCGAGAGCGGCGCACCGCCGAAGGTCTTCCACGTCGGCCCAGACGCCGCCGTCGACTTCGGCACCGGCAACGGCCATCCCTTCGACGGCGTGACACTGACCGCATGGGTCGACAGCTTCGACGCCGCCGACGTAGCGACAGGCCGCAGCGAATGAGCTGCCCGCGACACAAGCACTGTGCGTACACCGGCACCGAGCCGGGGCTCTGCTCGACGTGCCACGCCAGCTCGGCGAAGTGCGCCGGTCGACACGGCAAGCCGCAGTACGGACAAGGCTGGGGAACCGGCATCGTCAGCAGCCCGGTACACCCGACGTTGAAGGTCGGCCAGTACATAGACCCTCGGGAAGCCCACAAGGCCAGCCAGCAAGCAGCCACGCCTCCGCTACCCACCTCACAGCAGGAGGCCGCAGCATGATGACGGCCTATCTCGCGGCGTGGTTCGGGGGCTACCTCGCCGCCGGTGCGGTGATGTGGGGATCGCTCGCCGTCGAGGCGATCCGGCGTAGGTGGTCCCGATGAAGTGGGAGCGTCCCGAGACGTTCTCGGACTGGTGGCAGAAGTGCGGCCTGCCCTATGAGGCTTCGGTGATCGCCAACGGCGGCACACCGTGGGCGCTGGATCCCGAGAAGCGGGCCGAGACGGCAAAGCGGCTCGGGCTGCCCGAGGACACCGACCAGATGGAACTACGCCGTGCGCTCTGGGAGCGCCGGTACAGGAGATGAGCATGAGCGAAGACACGAACGAGAACACAACTCTCACAGACGCTGTGAGCCCCGCTGACGGACGAACCGACCTCCCCGAGGGGGATGGAGCCGTGGAGCAGGAGAATGGCTCTGAGGGGCATTCAGGGAGCAAGCTCCACCGGGAGGCAGCCGCCTACCGGGTCAAGCTCCGCGAGACCGAGGCTGTACTGGCCGACACCGAGAGCCGATTCGCGGAGCTGCAGGCCCGTCTCGAACAGGTCCAGCTCGCCGAGGTTCAACGGCTCGCGAGCGAGGTGATCAGCAACCCAGAGGATCTGCTGACGCTGACCGGCAAGGAGCTGGCTGACTTCCTGACCGAGTCAGGCGGCGGTGTCGACCCCGAGAAGGTCACCGAGGCAGTCAACGATCTGCTGAGCACTCGTCCCGGCCTGCGGAAGCAGTCGCCCGCGTTCGACCCCTCGCAGGGTCTCGGCGGCAAGCCGAAGCCACAGCCGACGTGGGAGGCATTGCTCTCGTGACGAAGCACTGCAAGAGGTGCGACACGACCAAGCCGGTGATGGAGTTCGGCAGGAACCGATCCCGCAAAGACGGTCTGCAGAGCTACTGCAAGCCGTGCGGACGGGACTCGACCCGCCGCAGCTACGAGAAGCACAAAGAGAAGCGGCGGGCCGAGGGACGCGCCTACCGCGCGCTGCCGAAACAGCCTTGCGCTCTTGAGGGCTGCGATAAGCAGGCGTACACCCGCTCCGAGGGCTCGTACTGCGAGATGCACTCGTACCGGTTGCGGAACCACGGTGAGCTAGGCGGGATCGAACCTCTCCGTGGTGGATCCTGGGTCACCTACGGAGGTGCTCACGACCGGATAAGGCGGGCGCGAGGTCTCGCTGCTGAGTATCTGTGTGTCGACTGCGGAGAGCAGGCGGCGGCGGAGTGGTCCTACCGCCGCGGCTCCCCGAAGGAGCTGACCGCCGTCGTCCAGATGCAGAACGGCACCGTTGCCGAGGCCACCTACTCACCTGACCCCGAGGACTACGACCCTCGGTGCAAGCCGTGCCACGTCAAGTACGACCGGCGGCACAACAATCTGGGGGCTAACCGACAGCCTGCGGCTGCCTAGTCCCCGACGTATGCCGCTGTGCGGCAACCGGATCCGGCCTGCGGCCGGTCCTCTGCAATCAATCAACCGGCACCCGCGAGGGTGCCATTCCTGTCTGAGAGGACAAACGTATGTCTATGAAGCGCACTGACCAGGCCCAGGCTTGGCTGCCTACCGATTTTGGCGCCATGCTCGATCTGGTCGTCCAGGAGAAGTCGGTTGCGGCCCGTGTCTCGACCGTGTTCGGCACCGATAAGGAGTCGGCCAGCTTCCCGCTTTGGGTCAGCTCCCCGACCCCGGTCTGGCTGAACGAACTGGAGGAGATCACCTCAAGCGACGGCGAGACCGCCGAGGTCGTGGCCCGTCCGAAGAAGACGGTCTCTCTGACTCTCGTCTCCAACGAACTCGCAGGAGACGCCAACCCCGACATCGCGGACCAGATCGCCCGTGCGGCTGCCAACCAGCTCGTTGCCAGCATCGACTCTGCGTTCTTCTCCGATGGCACCAACGCCAAGGCACCCGCCGGTCTGCTGTCGATCGCCTCGACCGCCGTCGACACCGGAGGCACCCTCGCCAACCTGGATAAGTTCATCGAAGCCCGATACGCCGCCGAGGCCGCGAACGCGAACCTGACCCACTGGCTGATGTCCCCGGCCACCGCCGAGACGCTGTCGAAGCTGAAGACCGCTAGCGACTCGAATCAGCACCTGATCGAATTCGTCGCTGATGGCATCACCGTCGCTGGTCTGCCGGTGATCACCTCGACGCATGTCGACGCGGGCTCTGACGCTTGGGGCGTCGACAAGAGCCAGCTCCGGTATGTCCTGCGCCAGGGCTCGACCGTCGAACGCTTCCCGAGCGTTACGAACGATGGCCTGTACATCCGCGCCAAGTCGCGGGTCGACTTCGCGTTCTTGAACCCGGCCGGTGTCGTCCGGTTGCACGACGCTGCCTGATCTATTGCGTAACAACGCAATTCAGTAAGTAACGGCGAGAGGCCCCGGTCTCAACCACCGGGGCCTTTCCCTGTTCCCAGCTAGGCAGCGAAGCTGCCGACGCCCAAGCGCCGCGACTACGTCGCAAGCGCAAGACCCGCCAACACAGAGGAGAGAGCCGCAGCGTGACTACACCGGACAACATGCCCGCCGGGGCCAAGAGACCGGCTCGCCGTACACGCAGAGTGAGGCGCGTACCGACCAGGCCGCGCAGCGAGGTATGCCGCCGAGAGGGTTGCGGCAGGCCCGTCACGATGCCAGACCGTGCCTTCTGTACCGGGCTGTGTCGACTGATCGAACGCCAGCAGGAGCAGGCACAGCGGGTCTCTGAGGCACTGCAAGGTGCCCCCCTAGCTACAAGCCTGGTGGCTCAGGCCGAAGCTATGGCCTCTGCCTGGTCTGAGTACCAGCGGATAGCCCAGGAGCTGCACGACGCAGCTCTCTCGGTCGGTATCAGCGAAGACCAGTGGTCTGTGATCAAGCAAGGCAGGGCGAGGTAGGCAAGGGGTAGGTGCCCTCGGCGAATCGCGTGATGCGTTTGCTGATCAAGCTCGCCCGCAGGAGTACACGCAGGTAGAGCCAGTATGAGGTATCGGCTCCGAAGTAGCCAGGGGGGTTACCCCCTCCCCCCGGTCCCTGACCGGTCGGTATTGCGGGTGCCGGATCCGATGCCGTGGCATCCACCTGAATTGTCAGCGCTCCCCGCAGGCGGGCCCTACCGGCCCCCAGGTTTTTTACTCACCCAATCTCCCCTTGACCTGCACAGACGCGCCACCGCGGGCGTCTCAAACGACCATAAAAGGAGGCCCAATGGCCGACAAACCGACGATCCCGAGGGCTCCAGCGGGCCTGTTGGCACGCGGTCGCCAGCTCTGGAGAGAGCTGCACACCGTCTACGACTTCACCGAGGCACCTGAGAAGCACGCCATTCTGGAGGAGGCGTGTCGAACCGCCGACGTAGTCAAGCGTCTACAGGCGATTGTCGACGCAGCCGGGGAGCTTCGCGTTCGGGGATCGCAGGGCCAGCCGGTTGCCATGCCCGAGCTGCTGGAGCTGCGGCAGTACCGCGCTCTGATGGTGCAACTGCTCAAGGCCCTCGGCTGCCCTGACGACGAGGACACCTTGTCGCGCTCCGAGCTGGGCAAGCTCGGTGCTGCCGGGAGATGGAAGAACCGTGGGTAGGCCCGTGCGGCGCAGCCGCAGGCGAGCGATCCTCACGCATCCGAAGGCCCTCGCCGCCGAGCTTCCCGAGCCGCTCCGCAACCCGAACGGCGTCGGCGGCTGGGAGGACCGAGACGAGCACCGGCAGGCCGTCGCCGACTACCTCCGCACCGCCGGGGTCTCCCCCGCCGCCGTAGACGAGCTGGTCCCTAGCGTCGCCGCCGCAACAGGCATCCCGTTCTGCCTCGCCCTCCGTGACCGGCTGAACATCACCAGCGGTCGCCCAACCGCAGCCACCGACGAACACACCACGACAGAGAGCTAGACCATGCCACGCAAGAACGAGAACGCAGGCCCCCGCCTGGAGTTCGGCTCAGGGCCAGGAGCACAGGCCCCGCACGCCTTCTTTCCACCCCCGCTGGGGCAACCGAAGTGGAGCACGACCGGATCTGCGATCCGACGCGACACCCGCCGAGGAGGTGGCAATGCCCTACGCCACAGCCGCTGACGTACAGACCCTGCTCGCCCGCGAGCTGACCTCCGAGGAGACCGCCCAGGTCGAGCGCCGCCTGGCCCAGGTGGAGCGGATGATCCTCCGCAGGATCCCCGACCTGGCCGGCCAAACTGCGGCAGGCCAGATCGACCCGGCCGACGTGGTCGACATCGAAGCCGAGGCGGTCCTGCGCCTGGTCCGTAACCCCGAGGGTTACGCCTCGGAGTCTGACGGGACGTACTCGTACCAGTTCAACCGCGAGACAGCCTCCGGTCGGCTCGAGATCCTGCCCGAGGAGTGGGAGCGGCTCGGCATCCGCCTGAAGGGGCTGTTTTCGATCGCACCGAGACTAGGAGTCATAGCGTGAGCCTTCTCAACCGAGGTACCGAGACGGTCAAGGTCTTTCATGAGGTCCAGACCCCCGACACCGACGCCGACGGCAACAAGGTGACCCGAGCGGCAAAGGTAGGCACACTCGTCCGTGCGGTGGTCCAGCCGATCAGCGGCAACCACGGCCGACCGACCGAGAGCACCGAGGGCGGTGGATTCCACACCGAGACCCGCTACCGGCTCCGACTGGTCAACTACCCCCAGATCCTCGGCGCACAGTCGCAGATCGAATGGAACGGCAAGCGGTACTCAATCGAAGGTGACGCCAGGATCTACAACGGCAGCCGCCGCACCGCGCATGTCGACTACATCATGGTGCGCTCATGATCCGGCCCCAGGCCGTCGTCCTGCCGGTCCTCCGGGCCGCGCTGCCCGGAGTGGCCGTGGTCTCGGTAGTCCCAGACGTGGACTACCGGACGTATCCGATGGTCTCGGTACGACGGGCTGGCGGCATCCGCAACCGGAGCTTGCCCCGGTTATTCTCGCAGCCGGTGCTGGAGCTGGTGGCCGTCTCGGCCGAGGGCCTGGTCGAAGCCGAGGAGCTGTACGACGAGGCCCTCGACGCTCTGTATGACGCTGTGAGACAACAGATCACCGTCGAGGATGTTGGGTACCTGCACAGCATCCGAGAGCGCCAAGGCCCCACACAGGCCCCCAGCCCATACCCAGATACCTGGATGACCGAGGGCTCTGTGGCTGTCGGGATCCGACAGCTCTAGTCCGGTACCCCGTACTTACGCCGCTCCTCGGCGGCGCGGGACTCCATCAGGTCGAGGTCTACGTCGAGAGCGAACAGGTGAATCATCGCCTGTGCGCTCGACCTGTAGCGCCTCGCACCCTTCGGCACCGCGACCTCGGCGCGAACCTTGCGCTTGATCAGAAGCTGTCGCCGCTGCTCGGTGTCGGCGGCGTCCCAGACCTCCGCGTAGGTCTCGGGTTGCTCCCTCCACTCCCAGCGGGCCGTCGATGTCGGCAGCTTCTCCAGTTCCGCGATGCGCCGGTCGAGCGCCTCTAGCTGGCCGGTGTACAGCTTCCGCATCGTCTCCGACGAGGCAGCACCCAGCAACGGGGTGATCTCCTGGACGGCACGGACGGCCTCGTCCAGCTCCAATTGGTGGGTCTCTGCCGGGATGAACACCCGCTCCTTGAGACGCTCGTGGCCGTAGGAGTCGAGGAACGTGCTCTCGCACAGCTCCTCAAGCTCATCAGCTTTGATGATGTTCGCATCAGCGTGGGTCTTGACGTTTCCGTCTCCACCACCGACGCACTGGTAGTACCGGTACAGCTTCCCGGTCCTGCGGTGCTGGCGAATGTGCATCGGCTTACCGCATACGTCGCAGTCGCAGATCGGGCCGCACCACGGGACGTTGTCGCACCCCGGCCGGTGCAGCTTCACCCCGCAGAACGCCACGCCCAGGAGTGGCGAGGCACCCGCAGACCGGGCGCCGACCTTGAACGACCGGGCCTCTAGCACGGTCTGCAGTCGGTCGAACGTCTCCTGGCTGACCAGCGGAGTCTTGGACTTGAGTACCGGTCGACCGGCCTCGTCTCGCACCGTGTTCCCGGCGTGGGTAGCGTGCCCCAGCATCGCTTTGGAGCGCAGTTGCTGACGCAGGTGAGCGTTGCTCCACTTGCCGCCCTCGGTCGGCTTACCGGCGCGATGGCGCTGGTAGTCCAGAGGCGCTAGCTCCCCCCGTTCGTTGAGTTCCCGCGCGATCGACTCCGTCGATTGCCCCGCAAGAACCTTGTCGACTATCTCCCTGACGACCGCCGAAGCGTGTTCGTCTGGGACCAGCTCAAAGCCCCCGCCGTCGAGGGGCTCGGCGCGGTAGCCGTAGAAGATCTTCCCGCCGCCCCAGCGGCCCGACTGACGAAGCTTCTTCTGGGACTCACGGGTCCGCTCGCGGATCGCCTCCAGCTCGCCCTCGGCCACACCGGCGATGACGTTGGCGACCATCCGGCCTACCCAGGTGTCTAGGTCGATGTTGTCGTTGACACAGACCAGAGTCTTGCCGTGATCCATGATCCAGCCGAACAGCTTGTTCATCGGTATCGCTTGCCGCGATAGCCGATCTAGCTTCCACGCGCAGAGGATGTCCCATTCATCGCGCTTGCCTTCGTGAAACCACGGCCCCAGCGCCGGGGCGTCGAACGGGTCGACCGACCCTGATACGTCGAGGTCCTCTGCCCAGCCGATGATCTGGTGATCGTTGGCAGACGCCCAGGTCTCGATGATCTCTCGCTGACGCTCGACCGATGTTGATTCTTCCGACACCCGAGACAGTCGGATCCTCCCAAGTACGCGCATACCGGGACAGTAGCAACGATTCCCCCACCTGCAAAGATCAACTACCGATCTTCGGATTGCCGAAGTAGAACGTGTTACAGTTCCTCATGCAAACGAAGCTTTCGCAAAGTCTTGGTATAGAGTTCCCGATCTTCGCCTTCACCCACTGCCGCGACGTCGTGGTGGCGGTCAGCAAGGCCGGCGGCTTCGGCGTGCTCGGCGCGGTCGGATTCACCCCCGAACAGCTTGAGATCGAGCTGAAGTGGATCGACGAGAACATCGGCGACCATCCCTACGGCGTCGACATCGTGATCCCCAACAAGTACGAGGGCATGGACGCCGCCGACCTGGATCCCGAGGTGCTCAAGAAGACGCTCAACGACCTGGTGCCCCAGGAGCACATCGACTTCGCCAAGAAGATCCTGTCCGATCACGGCGTGCCGGTCGAGCACAGCGACGACGACGCCCTGCAATTGCTGGGCTGGACCGAGGCGACCGCCACCCCGCAGGTGGAGGTGGCACTGCAGCATCCCAAGGTCACCATGATCGCCAACGCGCTGGGCACCCCGCCGGCGGAGATGATCAAGCACATCCACGACGAGGGTCGCGTGGTGGCGGCGCTGTGCGGTTCGGCGCGCCAAGCCCGCAAGCACGCCGACGCCGGCGTCGACATCATCATCGCCCAGGGCGGCGAGGCCGGCGGTCACTGCGGCGACGTCGGCTCGATCGTGCTGTGGCCGGAGGTGGTCAAGGAGGTCGCGCCGGTCCCGGTGCTGGCCGCCGGCGGCATCGGCAGCGGTCAGCAGATCGCGGCGGCGCTGGCGCTGGGCACGCAGGGTGCGTGGACCGGTTCGCAGTGGCTGATGGTCGAGGAGGCCGAGAACACCCCGGTGCAGCAGGCCGCCTACGCGAAGGCCACCAGCCGCGACACGGTCCGCAGCCGCTCGTTCACCGGCAAGCCGGCGCGGATGCTGCGCAACGAGTGGACCGAGGCCTGGGAGAACCCGGACAACCCAAAGCCGCTCGGAATGCCGTTGCAGTACATGGTTTCCGGGATGGCCGTCGCCGCCACCCACAAGTACCCCGACGAGAGCGTCGACGTGGCGTTCAATCCGGTCGGTCAGGTCGTCGGGCAGTTCAACAAGGTGGAGAAGACCTCCGCGGTCATCGAACGCTGGGTGCAGGAATACCTGGACGCGACCGCGACGCTCAACGACCTCAACGACGCGGGTTGAGCCCCATACCGTTCAGTTTGGCCGGCGGCCCGTTCTCAGCCGTCGAGGATTCCGATGGTGATGGTGGTTGGGTGGCGCAGCCGATGGTGGGGTCCCCTTTCGCCAGGGTTCGCCGCTCTGCACGCGGCTCCTCGACCGAAACCCGTCACCTCGGGTGACAGTCATACACAGCTGGGGCGGGCCCGTCAGCCGCCCTGTGGATATCCGTCATCCGAGGATGACGCCATTCGATCGAGAGACCGTCCGGAGACGCCCGGCCGCCACCCCCGCGGGGCTACTCCACGGCTGAGCCTGGACCTCAGGCGTAGAAGTCCTGCTGCCAGCCCAAGTCGCCGGCGCACTCCAGCGGCAGGCCGTCCGGGGACTGGGCGGCCGCGCCGCGGTTGGTGGGGCACGGCGCCCCGATCTCCTGCACGCCGTACAGCGGCGGTGACCAGACCCAGAAGCCGGAGTCGACGGGGGGCCACTGGTTCGGGATGTAGTGGCAGGCATACGTCTGGCCCTCGACGCCGCGGCCGAAGATGAAGCGTTCCCAGCTGTGGCATTTGGTGCTCAGTTGCACGTCGTGGGCCATCCCGGGGACGTCGGCGTAGGCGTGTTCGGGATCGGCCGCAGCCGCACCCGCACCGCCGAGCGCGAGGGCGCCCGCCGCGGCCAGGACGGCAACTGCGCCGGCTGCGTCGCGAATCATGTCCCGCCTTCCCGTCGGCCCGTTCGCGAAGCCTATCCGCTGCCGCGGCGCGATCGGTGAAGTTCTGCGCGAAACACCGTCGCCGCAGCGCCGAAATTGCTGTTCAGGGTGGTTTGCTGAACGGACGCGGTCCTACGAGGCACAGGAGGCCACCGGTGTTGTCCAGTCGCAATGTGTTGATGCTGACCGGATTGGGTGCGCTGCTGGCGATCGTCGTGCTGTTCGCCGGGATGACGGCACAGCCCGGCGCCGACCCCGCGCTGCCGGCCGCGGTCGCGGCGCCCACGACCACGACCACGACCACGACCACGACCACGACCACGACGACTACCTCGGCGAGCCCGACCACCAGCGCCGCCGGCACCGACACCGACGATCTCGGCTTCATCGGGTCCAAGGCGCGCTGCGAGGCGGGCCAGAGCGCCGTCGCGCTGGGCCGCACCCAGCGGTCGATCGTGGTGGTGTGCGCGGACTCCAGCGGCGACTACGAATACCGCGGGGTGCGGATCAACGACGGCGCGATGCTGACCACGCAGGCCCAGTCCACCGGCGACGGCACCTTCGTCGCCAACAGCGAGGGCTCCCGGTACACGGTGTCGCCCGACGAGCTGGCCGTGACCTCCGGCGGCAAGCTGATCTACCGCGACACCTGGGCGTTCTACGAGGCCCCGAGCTTCTCCGCGGAATCCGCGGAGAAGCTCGGGACCGCGACGGCCACCGCGACGGTTACTGCGACTCCCACGGTGACCCCCACGACGACGAGTTCGACGCCGACGCGCTAGGGCGCTGCGGGCGGCGGCGGCGCCGGTGGTGGCGGCGCGGACTGCGGACCGGCGGGCAACCCGCGCGGCGAATTCGCGTCGGGGTTCATCGGCCGCTGCGTGAACAGCAACAGCGCGTTGGCCCCGCTGACCTCCTGGGTCTGCACCGCGTGCCAGAGATCGCGCAGGTAGCCGAGTCCGCGGCCCTCCGGCGGCGGGGTGCTGCTGCTACCGGGTGGCAGATTGTCCGGGCTGGCCAGGTGTGGGACCCCCTCGCTCGATGCGGGATCCGGCGGCGGCTCGGGGGCTGCGGGGTCGGCGCCCGCGACGGGCGCAAGGGTGATCGCGACGGCTGCGCTCAGCGAGCCGAGCAGGACTGATCGAATGCGCATACTCGGTGTTCACCCCGCGGGTCACATTTGTTACATCCGCCCCAGTATCCGCCGTCATCCCCACCCGCGGGCCGGGTTCCGCAGAACGAGTGAGCCAATGCCGGGAAAACCGGCGAGACGGCGCCGCGTTCGGTGTAGGAACAGGTTCTAGTTCCTTTCCGAGTTCACCGCAGCGAGGAGCCCAGCAGGATGCCCGGACCCAGCCTGTCCCCCGGTTTCGACTTCACCGATCCCGACCTGAACCGCGAGCGCCTGCCGGTCGAGGAACTGGCCGAGTTGCGTCGCGTCGCGCCGATCTGGTGGAACGCGCAACCCGTCGGCGACGGCGGCTTCGACGACGGCGGCTTCTGGGTGGTGACCAAGCACAAGGACGTCAAGGAGATCTCGATCCGCAGCGACGTCTTCTCCAGCGAGGCCAAGACCGCGCTGCCCCGCTACCCCAAGGGCTCCACCGCCGAACAGCTCGAGACCGGCAAGTTCGTGCTGTTGAACATGGACGCCCCGCACCACACCCACCTGCGCAAGATCATCTCCCGCGGGTTCACGCCGCGCGCCGTCGAGCGGCTGCGGGCCGACCTGAACGAGCGGGCGCAGAACATCGCCCGCTCCGCCGCCGAGCACGGCCTGGGTGATTTCGTCGAGGAGGTGGCCTGCGAGCTGCCGCTGCAGGCCATCGCCGGGCTGATCGGGGTGCCACTCGAGGACCGCAAGAAGCTGTTCGACTGGTCGAATCAGATGGTCAGCGACGACGACCCGGAGTTCGCCCACTACGACAACCGCAGCGCGGCAACGGAATTGATCATGTATGCGATGCAGCTGGCGGCGCTGCGCGCCGAGCAGCCGGGCGAGGACATCGTCACCACCCTGATCGAGGCCGACGTCGAGGGCCACAAGCTCTCCGACGACGAGTTCGGGTTCTTCATGGTGCTGCTGGCCGTCGCGGGCAACGAGACCACCCGCAACTCCATCACCCACGGCATGATCGCCTTCGCCGAACACCCCGAGCAGTGGGAGCTCTACCGGCGCGAGCGCCCGCAGACCGCGGTGGACGAGATCGTGCGGTGGGCCACCCCGGTGAGCTCGTTCCAGCGCACCGCGCTGGCCGACCACGAGCTCTCCGGGGTGTCGATCAAGAAGGGCCAGCGGGTCGTGATGTCTTATCGCTCAGCGAATTTCGACGAGGACGTGTTCGACGACCCGTTCACCTTCGACATCCTCCGGGACCCCAACCCGCACGTCGGCTTCGGCGGCACCGGCGCGCACTACTGCATCGGGGCGAACCTGGCGCGGATGACCATCGACCTGATGTTCAACGCGATCGCCGACCACATGCCCGAGCTCAGCGCGGTCGGCGAACCGCAGCGGCTGCGGTCGGGCTGGCTCAACGGCATCAAGCACTGGCAGGTCGACTACTGCGGCGGCACGCGCCTCAGTTGAACCGGTTGAGCCCGGGGATCTTGTCGAGGATGCGGTCGCGCAGCCGCGGCTTCTCGGGCACCTGCGGCACCACCGGGGCCACCACGGGCGGTGGCGGCGGTGCGATCGGCTGGATCGGTTCGACGGCCGCGGGCGGCACGTAGGCCGGTTCGACGGCCTCGAACGTCGGGATCGGTTCGGCGATCGGCGCCGGTTCCGGGGCGGCCGGCGGGGGCGGTGGCGGCGGCGCAACGGGGGCCGGCGGGACCTCGACGACCTCGGGCGGGGGCGCGGGCGCGGCGGGTGGCTCGACCGCCGCCGGCGCGGCCGGGGCCGGCGGCGGGGCGGCGGGCGGCTTGGGGCGCAGCGACGGCAACTGCACCTTCGACGGCGGCGCCTTCAGCGGTGCGCCGCCGAGTTCCTCGGTGGGCTTGGTGACCACGGCGGTGTCCCGGTGGGCGTCGCCCCGCGGGATCAGGTGCGGGCTGACGGCCAGCGACACCGCCACCACGAAGGTGACCGCACCGGCCACCAGCATGGTCAGCGGCACCGCGGGCCAGCGCCCACCCGTCGCGGCCGCGCCGGCCGGTTGCGGATCGACCGTGGAGGCCAGCGCGGCGCCGTGCGCCAGCGCCAGTTCGGCCTCGGGTGGGTCGAAGACGGGCAGGCCCAGTTCGTCCTGCAGGAGCGCGGCCAGCGCGTCCAGGCCGCCCACCGAACCCACCAGGAACAGCCCCTCGGGCCGCCAGTCGTGACGCTCCAGGTTCGCCCGGACCCAGGCCAGCAGTTGATCCTCGCTGTCGACGGCGTAGCTGACCGCGGTGTCGATCTCGCCGTCGTAGGTGTCGACCAACGACAGGATCACGGCGTCGGGTTCCAGCACACAGACGGCGGTGCGCTGATAGCCGATCATCCGGCCGATGCTGCGGGCCAGCGCCTCGGCCGCCCGCGGCGACTGCACCGCGACGACGTTGGCCAGGCCCAGGTCGGCCAGCGAGTCGAGCAGCAGCGAGGCCTCCAGGTCCGCGTCCGCGCTCCAGGTGACGCCGATGGAATGCAGCCGGTGACCGTCGGATTCGGCGATGCTCAGGACCGCCTCGGCGACCTGTTCCGACGCCCGCCCGGGCGCGCTCTCCCCGGCGAACACGTCGAATTCGTCATGCCCCAGGGTGGCGCCGTCGGCACCGCGCCCCTCGACCAGGACGGTTTGGACGTTGGTGGCCGTTACAGACAGGCCCAGCACCGTGTCCACGCAGCTTCTCCCTTCGTGTCCGGACCGCCGCGGCGCCGCAGCGAACTCCGATCACGCGAGAAAACGAGCCGGGAGGGCGACGCGTGTCGTCGACCCTCGACACACTTCAGTGCATTTCTCTACCGCATCGCGTGCCGAAACGCGAATGGAAAGGCTCAGCTTTTCCGGGGCATCGCCGCGACCAGGGGCGTGTCCACGCCCACCGCGCCGAGCGCGGAGGCACCACCCGGGGCGCCGAGGGGCGCGCTGCGGCCGGGCAGGATCTCGGTGAAGAACGCCGCGTTGTCGGCCAGGTGTTGGCGCTGGTCCTCGGGCAGGTCGGTCTCGAAGTAGATGGCGTCCACCTTGCAGATGAACGCGCACGCCGCGCAGTCGACGCACTCGTCGGGATTGATGTACAGCGAGCGTTCACCCTCGTAGATGCAGTCGGCCGGGCAATCCTGGACACAGGATTTGTCGACCACGTCCACGCAGGCACTACCGATCACGTAGGTCATGGCCACCACGGTAAGTGTGACCACGAGTTGCGGACACTTGCGAAGGTCCCCGATCGCGGGCCATCGGTCCCTAAAACGTGTCAACGGCCGACCGGGGTGCCGTCGGACCGGGCCGGGCGCGGAACCTGCGCCAGCACAGCGCCGCGACCACCAGGACCAGCAGGGCCAACACCCACGGCCAGGCGCCGGTGCGGTGCACCCAGCCGGCCAGCGTCCCCTGGATCCGGCCGGCGGCCGCGATCACCGGATCCGACGGATCGCCCCCGCCGTGGAACAGCCGCAGCTCGTAGATCCCGTAGTAGGCGACGTAGAGGCCGACGAGCGCGACCACCGCGCCGCCCACCCGGTTGATCGCGGGCAGCACGCGCCGCAGCCGGTCCGCCAGCGCCGAACTGGCGAAGGCCGCGGCGACCGCCAGCGTCCCCACCACCAGGGCGAAACCGACCGCGTAGCTGAGGTAGACCAGCGCGGCGGTCCCCCAAGCCACCGACGACAGAGCCGCCGACGAGGAAGCCCCCGACGACGCCCGCGCCCCGGCCGCGGTCACCGCGAGGAACGGGCCGATGGTGCAGGACAGCGACGCCACCGCGAAGCCCAGGCCGTAACCGAACATCGACAGCAGCCGCACCGTCGGGGGCTTCCT
>Ga0265293_10000567_pt1 | contig 87075 bp, 74 predicted proteins | sample Munlanlewell138R_FD_192505 | JGI IMG/M metagenome (GOLD analysis project Ga0265293, IMG submission 192505) | Leachate microbial communities from a municipal landfill in Southern Ontario, Canada - Leachate well 138R | ecosystem: Engineered > Solid waste > Landfill > Unclassified | place: Canada... | reverse complement strand
GTCGACAACCAGGTGCCGGGCGTCAACTTCCTCCCGGAAAACCGCTACAACGTGCGCGCCAAACTGCTCTACACGCCCACCGACAACACCGAGGTCAAGCTGGTGTTCAGCGAGGAGCACTACGAGAGCAGCAACAACATGATCCGCACCCCGCTGCCCGGCGTCACCGCCCGCACCGGCGAGGTCACACCCGACGGCTGGCACAAGGCCGCCCACGAGATCGTCACCTACAACGAGTACGACAACACCCACGTCAGCCTCCACCTCAGGCAGTCATTCAGCGATGTCGACCTGGTGAGCATCACCGCCTACCGCGAGAACGAATACTTCTCGCCCTACGACAACGACGGCACCAGCGTCTTCGACACCAACTCCTACGCCCAGACCAACACCCGCTTCTTCTCCGAGGAAGTGCGCCTGATGTCCACCGGCGACGGCAGCCTGCACTGGATCGTCGGCCTGTTCTACTCCGACTTCAGCACCTACTACGATCCCCTGCGGGTCGAGTTGCCGGGCGTCACCATCTTCAACCGCGGCGAGCAGCAGAACGTGGGCAAGGCGGTGTTCGGCGAGATCGACTGGGCCTTTACCGAGAAAGCCTCGCTGGTGCTGGGCCTGCGCTACAACGAGGACGAGCTGACCCTCGACCAGCGCCCCACCACCATCAACGGCAATGCCATCTTTCCCTACACCAGCCTGGAAGAGGATTTCGAAAAGCTCACCTACCGTGCCGGCCTCAACTACCGCTTCACCGATGACCTGATGGTGTACGTCACCGCGAGCCGCGGCTACAAGGGCGGCATCTTCAACATGGCCAACCTCGGTGGACCACCCAGCGCCCCGGTTCAGCCCGAAGAGCTGGACGCCATCGAAGTCGGCTTCAAGTCGAGCGGCTGGTTCGGGGGTCGTGCCACCCTCAACGGCGCGGTGTTCGACTACGACTACCAGAACCTGCAACTGGTCACCATCGGCAGCGGCACCACCACCACCGCCAACGCGGCGGCGGCGAGCATTCGCGGTGCGGAGCTGGAGATGGATGCCCAGGTGACGGACAAGCTGCGCCTCAGCGCCGGGGTGTCGTACCTGGACAGTGAATACGACGAGTACTTTGGCATAACCAACGTGCCAAATCCCAATGGAATGGGCAACGTGGCCACCACCGGCAACTTCGCCGGCAACGACCTGATGCGGGCACCGGAGATGACGTTCAACGCGGCGCTCAACTACGTCTTGCCGGCGGGCTTCGATGTGGTGGTGAACTATTACTACAACGACGGTTTCTACTGGGACGAGGACAACCGCATCAAGGAGCCGTCTTATGAGGTGGTGAACTTCTCCCTGAACTGGACGGACCCGGCGGAGAAGGTGAAGCTCAGCCTGTGGGGCAAGAACATGACGGACACGGAGTACTCGGTGTACAGCACCAACGCGCCGCCGGCGGGTGACAACTACACGGCGGCACCGCCGCGAACCTATGGTATCAGCGGGGAGTACAGCTTCTAGGGCCTGTTAACGCTACTTGGGAGGCCTGCTCGCCGCAGGCAGATGCGTGCTCTCTCGCGTGACAACGAAACAAGTCACCCGGCTGGCGCTGCAGGGTGTTGTCGGCAATCCGCCAGGTCGACAAAGGATTGCGCAGGGGTGTAGGCTCGCTGACCAACCCCTGTCATTTCTTCAGCACAAAGATAACCATCTGGAGACGCTGCAATGTCAGATATCACCGTACTGGACATAGACCCTTTCTCCGCGGAGAACCTCTGTTACCCCTACGAGAGCCAGGCCGCCTTTCGCGACGCTGGCCCCGTATTCTGGCTATCCAGATACCAGACCTACGGCGTGGCGCGTCACGCCGAGGTGACGGCACTGCTGGAAAATGCCGAGAACTTCATCTCCTCGGCGGGCATCGGTCTCGACAATTTGCGCAACCCGAAGATGCCGCGCCAGCCCAGCCCCATCGCCGAGGCGGACCCGCCCCAGCACACCGCCATCCGCAAGGGCATGAACAAGATCGCGCACCCCAAGGTCATCAAGCAATGGCGGCCATTGTTCGAGGAAGGCGCCGTCAGGCATTTCGACGCGGTGCTCGGCAATGGCGAGATCGACGGCCTGGTGGAACTCTCTGAAGCCTATATTCACAGCGTTTTCCCCGTTGCCGTGGGTATCGAACCGAACCGCGAGAACCTGCTGATCGTGGGCCACCACAACGGCAATGCCGCCGGCCCCTATAACGACCTCACCAAAGCTTCCCAGGCGGCGCTGGAAGGCATCATGGACTGGTACCAGCACCACCAGACCGCCGCCGCCATGGTTCCCGGCGGCATGGGCGACATGATCTTCGCCGCCGAGGCGCGCGGAGAGATTCCCCCCAACACCGCTTCCAACATGATGCGCACCGTGCTGCGCGGCGGCCTCGACACCACCATCAGCACCATCGGCAGCACCCTGATGTATCTGGCGCGCAATCCCGACCAGTGGGCGTTGTTGAAGGAGGATCACTCCCTGATCATCCCGGCCTTCGAGGAAGCCCTGCGCCTGGAATCGCCCACCTCCTCCATTTACCGCACCACGGAAGGCGATGCCCGCGTGGCGGGTATCGCCCTCGAGCCCAACACCAAGGTGCAGGTGTTCATCGGCGCGGCGAATCGCGATCCGCGCAAATGGGGCGAGGACGCGGGCGTCTTCGACATCCGCCGTGATCACACCGGCCACCTGGGCTTCGGCAACGGCAATCATCTGTGCCTGGGCCGCAACATCGCCCGCCTGGAAGCAGAGTGCTTCTTCAGCGAATTTCTCAAGCGGGTTGCCGCGATCGAGCTGGCGGGAGAGCCCGTGTTCAGGCCGGTGAACATGTTGCGCACCCTGAAAAACCTGCCCTTGAAAATCACCTTACATTGACTGGAACAGTTTTATGAGCGCAATACTGCAAGACAAGGCCTGCCTGATCATCGGCGCCAGCCAGGGCATCGGCGCCGCCGTGGTGGAGGAATTCATCAACCAGGGCGCGCGCCTGGTGATCGCCGCCCGCAACCTGGAAAAGATGGAAGCGCTGGCCAGACCCTACCGGGACAAGGGGAACGACATCCACGCCGTTCGCATGGATATCTCCGATCCGCAGCAAGTGGTGGCGGGCGTGGACTTCACCCTGGAAAAACTCGGCCGCCTGGACGTGGCGGTGAACAACGCCGCCGTCCAGTCTCCCGTCTACCTTCCCTTCGGCGACATTGAACTGGAAGAATTCGACCGCATCGTCGACACCAACCTGCGCGGCACCTTCGTCGCCATGAAGGCGCAGATCAACGCCATGCTGAAAAGCGGCGGCGGCAGTATCGTCAACATTTCCTCACTGGGCGGCTTCATCGGCTTTCCCCGCATGGGGAGCTATGTGGCCAGCAAGCACGGCATTGTCGGCCTCACCAAGGTGGCGGCGCTGGATTACGCCAAGCAGAACATCCGCGTCAACACAGTGGCCCCCGGTGCGGTGATGACGGAGATGATCGCCAAGGGCACCGCCAGCACCCCCGAGGGCAAGGCGCTGATCGAATCCAAGGTGCCGGCGGGGCGCATCGGCGCGCCCCTCGAGATCGCCAAGGCGGCCGCCTGGCTCGCTTCCGATGCGGCGTCCTATGTCACCGGCATCACCATGCCGGTGGACGGCGGCTACTCCATTCCCTGATAACTTTTGCACCAGGCAATGTCATGAATTTCGATTTTTCGAGCGAAGAAAAGAACCTCAAGTCGGAGCTCCGCGCCCTTCTGCAGGATATGGGCGGGCCAGCCAGCGCGCGCCGCGTGATGGACGACGATGCCCTGTTGGACCGGCCCCTGTGGCAGGAACTGGGCCGTCTCGGCTGGTTGTCCGCCGCCATCCCGGAAAGCTACGGCGGCCAGGGGCTGGCGTATTCCAGCCTGTGCGCCATCGCCGAAGAGCTCGGTCGCAGTCTCGCCGCGGTGCCCGTTTCGTCTTCGTTGTATCTCGCCGCCGAAGCCCTGTTGCTGGCCGGTTCCGACACCCAAAAGGCGCGCTGGCTGCCCGCCTTGGGCAGTGGCGAAACCATCGGCACCCTGGCGTTGGTGGAAGGCGCTGGCGCCATCGGAGCGGCGCACATCAAGGCGTCGGTGGCGAATGGCAAACTGACCGGCAGCAAGTTCGCCAGCGACGGCATGGTGGCGGACATCGCCGTGGTGGCCGCCACCGAGGGCGATGAGACAGGGCTCTATCTGGTGGAACTCAACGGCCAGGGAGTGCGGAGACAGTCCTGCAATTCCCTCGACCAGTCCCGCCCCCTGGCGCGGCTGGATTTTGACGCCGCCCCCGCCGAGCCCCTGGGATCCGGTTGGCCGCTCATCGAACGCCTGCTGGCGCGCACCGCCGTACTCACCGCCTTCGAACAGGTGGGCGGTGCCGACGCCTGCCTGGAGATGGCGCGCGGCTATGCCCTCGAGCGCTGGGCGTTCGGCCGTCCCATCGCCCAGTATCAGGCGGTCAAACACCGTATCGTCGATATTTACGTGGCCAACGAACTGGCCCGTTCCAACGCCTACTACGGCGCCTGGGCGCTGGATTCGGCACCCGACCTGCTGCCGCGGGCAGCGGCCATGGCGCGGCTGTCCGCCGTGGAGGCCTACGAGCGCGCGGCGCGGGACAATATCCAGACCCATGCCGCCATCGCCGCCACCTGGGAGCACGACGCCCATCTCCATTACCGCCGTTCGCGCCACCTGGCCCTGAGTCTCGGCACCAGCCTGTACTGGCAGGATCGCCTGGCGCTGGAACTCGGCAACGACACCAACAACGAATCGCACTGACAGCACCCGTAGGTTGGGCTGAGGAACGAAGCCCAACATCTATAGGCGCATCTACCCTGAAACTGTTGGGCTTCGTTCCTCAGCCCAACCTACAAAAGGACCACGCCATGGATTTCAACGATACCCCGGAAATGGCCGCGTTCCGCCGCGAAGCCCGCGAATGGCTCGCACACAACGCCTCGCGTTTCACCCCCTCATCCCTGCAACCCGAGGACAGCGAGGTCCTGCGCCTGATGAAAGGCTGGCAGGCCGCCAAGCTGGACGCGGGTTTTGCCGGCTTCACCTTGCCCAAGCAATACGGCGGCCGCGGCGGCTCGCTGCTGGAAGAGGTGGTGTTTGCCCAGGAACAGGCCCCCTACCCCATCGCCCACCTGCCCGCGCCCTATATCTCGACCGGCGTGGGCAACGCGGTGCCGGTGATGATCGCCCACACCGACAAAGCCATTCAGGATGAACTGCTGCTGCCGACGCTGCGCGCTGACCTGATCTGGGCGCAACTGTTTTCCGAGCCCGGCGCCGGCTCGGACGTGGCCGCCATCCGCACCCGCGCGGTGCGGGACGGCGACGACTGGGTGATCAACGGCCAGAAAGTGTGGTCGTCCGGCGCTCACTTCGCCGACTGGGCCATGCTCATCACCCGCACCGACCCGGACGTGCCCAAACACAAGGGCATCACCTATTTCTTCCTGGACATGAAAACCCCCGGCGTCGAGGTGCGCCCTCTCAAGCAGCTCACCGGCCGCGCGGAGTTCAACGAGGTGTTCTTCACCGACGTGCGCATCCCCGACCGCTACCGGGTGGGTAAGGTCAACGACGGCTGGCGGGTGATCATCACCACCCTGATGAACGAGCGCTACGGTGCCATGACCGGCAACGCTTCCGCCTTCGGCGGCGATATCCTGCACGCGCTGATCAATCAGGCGCGCAATACTCCCGGCGCCCTCGGCGGTTCCATGCTCTCGGACGACGCCCGGGTGCGGGCGCAGATCGCCGGCTACGCCACTGCGCTCAACGGCCTGAAAAACCTCGCCGCGCGCCTCATCACCACCGTCGCCCAGGGCGGCGAGCCGGAGTCGGAAGGCGCCATCACCAAGATGCTGATGACCGGCGCATTGCAGGAAATGGCGGCCTTCGCCATGGACCTGAGCGGGCCGGCAAGCGGCGCCCGCGACGGGCTTGGCGACGATCTGGCAGCGATGCAGGACAGCTTTTTCGGCGCCGTGGGCTACCGCCAGGGCGGCGGCACCGACGACGTGATTCGCAACATCATCGCCGAGCGCACCCTGGGCCTGCCCCCCGACCCGCGCAACGACAAGGACATTCCCTTCAGCCAGCAGCAGTTTGGCGCCTGAACCCGGAAGCGAGGAACACAACCCCATGAAATTCGACACCAGTGCCGACGACCTCCTGCGCCTGGCCCGGCAAAGGGCAGGCCTCGAAGACTACGGCGAGGACCTGCGCTTTCTCGTCCCCTTCCGCAAGATGGTGGATGCCGTCAACGCCGAAACCGACTTCAGCGCCGAGGGCCGGGACAAGGCCCGCGAGCGCTTCCTGCGCCTGCTCGTCAACCGCCTGCGCTTTCAGGATGACCTGAAAAAACACCCGGAAATTCTCGACCAGGAAATCCTGCCGCCGCTGGTGGTGCTCGGCATGCCCCGCACCGGCTCCACCAAGCTGCACCGCATGCTGTGGCAGGGCGGCGATTTCATCGGCATGCTCATGTGGCAGGGCTACAACTTTGCGCCCTTCCCCGACGCCCGCCCTGACGGCGAAGACCCCCGCATCGAAAGCGCCGCCGAGTTCCTCAGTTGGCGCGCCGGCAAGCACGCCGTGATCAGCAAGGCGCACCACGCCGAAGCGTTGGAGCCGGAGGAGGAAATCTACCTGCTGGAACCCTCGTTCAGCTCCTGGATCGTGCACGGCTACTATCAGATACCCTCCTATATCGACTGGTTGCGCCACCAGGATCGCGACCACGCCTACCAGTATCTGCGCCAGCTGCTGCAGTACCTGCAATGGCAACACCACCGCCACGAGACACCGCGGCGCTGGATTCTCAAGGCCATTCCCCACATCGGCTACGAAGCGGACATGCTGCGCCACTTTCCCGGCACCAAGTTCGTCATGCTTCACCGCAAGCCGCAGGAGGTCATCCCCTCCATCATCAGCCTCACCTACGGCATGCGCCACCAGTACAGCGACAGCATCGCCGACAAGGAAGAAATCGGGCGCTGGTTGCTCGGCGAACTGTCGGGCCTGATGCAGCGCCACATGGCCTGGCGCGAGACCGTGGGCGCCGATACCGTCATCGACATGGCCTACGAAGACGTGCGCGCCAAGGATTACGACATCGCCCGCGAGGTCTACGATTTCTGCGGTATGGACTTCACTGACAAAGCCTGGCAGGGCATGGCGGACTGGCTGAAAGTGAACATCCAGCACAGCCAGGGCGAACACGTCTACAGCCTGGAAGGCACCGGCGTCACCGAGGCGGACATCGACGTGCGCTTCGCCGACTACATGACCAAATACCGCCCGTTCATCAAATGACGGTCATCACCAGGATATGTTGAGAATTGAAGAACAAGCTGTCAGCCATAAGCTTTAAGCAAGCGCTTTGGTAGAGCCTGGACTCAGCAAAGCCTGGCTCAAAGCTTACGGCTTATAGCTGCCATGCAGGGAATGTCGCCCTCATAGGGGAGACTCCCTGGCGACGGACTGATTCTCAACAACCATAGGAGTACCCAGTGAACACTTCAACCGCTTCCATCGACGCCAACGCCCTGGCGCTGCTCCCTGAACTGCTGGCAGTGGCGGACCGCACCGCCGAGCGCCTCGGCTATCCCGATGCGGCGCTGCGCGAGGAATACCACCGCCATTTCCTGATGCTGGTGGCGCAGGCCTGCGTCCAGGTATTCGGTACCCGCGCCGAGCACCCGGACTGGGTGCCCCACACCAGCTCCCTGTTTCCCTGGGGTGCCCCGAACCCGGACACCATGTACACCTTCGCGGCACTCGACCCCAACGGCACGTACCGCATCTCGGGCGTCAAGGGCGATGAATCCGTGGCGTCGGTCATGCTGCGCCGCGGCGGGCCCAATGTCGGCATGATCCACGGCGCGACACTCGACGAAATCGACATCGTCGCTCAGGAAACGGATGACGATGGCCGCTTCAGCTTTGTACTGAGCCAGGAAAGGCCGGCGAATTACCAGGGCCCCTGGTTTGCCCTTCACCCTGAAACCACCGGCGCGATCTGTCGCCGCATCACCTCGCAAGCCTGGCAGCGCGACGGCGTCTGGACGCTGGAGCGACTCGACAGACTGCCGGCGCCGTCGCGACTGTCGGCGCAGCAAGTGGAAGCACGCAAGCACAACCTGAGCCTGTTCGTCGCCAAGTTCAACGAATTCATTCTGGGTTATGTGCAGAAGCTTCGCAGCGAGGCATTCAACCAGTTCATTGGCGAGAAATTCCCCGATCTGGGCGGCATGAAGGCCCAAATGTACTACCACGGCTACTGGCAGCTGGAAGACGACGAAGCGCTGATCATCGAATCCGAACTGCCCGAGCAGGTGGCCTACTGGAACATCCAGCTCATGGACGCCTTCTACGGCGCCATGGACTGCACCTTCCACCAGTCGTCCCTCAACCACACCCAGGCCACCGTGGACAGCGACGGCAAGGTGCGTTTCGTCGTCTGCCACGACGACCCTGGCACCCCCAACTGGCTCGCCACAAGCGGCTGGAACAGTGGCACCATGATGCATCGCTGGCACAGCGCCAGCAGTTTTCCCCACCCCGGCGTCAAGAAAGTAAAGGTCGCCGAGGTCCGCAACCACCTGCCCGCCGACACGCCATCGATCACTGCGGACGAACGGGCGCAAAGTCTCTCGCAGCGCATTCGTCAGTATCAGAGCCGGCGGCGCTGGTAAAGTATCTTTGCAACTAATGATCGAGCGCCTGTAGGAGCCTGCCTGCAGGCGACCCTTATTGTGTAGCTCGATGGTTGTGTCGCCTGCAGGCAGGCTCCTACACAGTTTCACGTTGCGCGTTTCACGCAAGAACGGGGGGCCCGCGGGGCCTTGCGGCTCTCTGTGCCACGGCGCGTGGTCAGAGTGAGGCCATCGCCACAGGCACCGACGTGAAATGAAATTCAAAGGCAGGAAAAGATCGTGAACAAGCCCCCAGGGCGATTCGTTTGATCCTCGCAGGATTGTCGGCTTTACTATGCCCGACTCAAAATCCATAACGGCACCATTTCCAGGAGACTCCACCCCATGATGCAACCTCTTTTTCTGCGCCTGTTCTGCCTGTTGTTCGCGGCACTGCCACTTCTCGCCAGTGCCGATACCGATACCAACAAAACCCAGGTTCTGGCCTTGTACGCCATGCTCAACGCAGGCGACTACGACAATCTCGGCGACGTGGTGGCCCCGGACTACCGCACCGAAGTGCCCGACCACGAAGGCATGCCCGCGCTGCCACAGGGGCTCGATGGCCTCAGTGCAAGCCTTGCGGAGCGCGGTGCCATCGCCAACGACGTCAAGCGCGTGGTCAGCGACGGCGAGCTGGTGTTCGTCCAGGTCAAGTACCCCGGCGACAAGGTGATTGCGGGCGTGGATATCTTTCGCCTCGACGACGCGGGCAAGATCGTCCATCACTGGCCGCGGCGCCAGGCGGTGACGGACGACGTCGCGGATCCCGACACCCTCTATGCCGGCGGTGGCGACGCCAGCACACCCATGACGGAGGAACAGCTCCAACGCAATCGCACCATCATTCGCGAGGCTTTTGAAAAAGTCTGGCGCGAAGGCCGCGCGGAGCTGACCCTCGACTATTACGCCACCGGCTACAAGCAGCACAACCCGCACATTGCCGACGGCGGCGAGCGCATTCGCCAGATCATCGAAACCCACGTCAAACCCTATATCGAGGAAACCGGCAACCTCTACCCGGTAGAGATCGTCCATATCGGCGCCCAGGGCGACCTGGTCTTCATCCACTGCAATATCGTCATGCTCGGCCTCGGCCGCAATGAGGGCGTGAAAACCACCAGCGTCGACATCATGCGCATCGACGATGAAGGAAAACTCGCGGAACATTGGGACGTACTGCAGATGGAAACGGACAGCCTGCCGAACTTCGACACGTTGTTCTAGTAAAATGGGGCCGCTTGGCATACGGGATATTCAGTATCAACTGGATATCCCGTACAGACATTGCGAGGACAGGAAATGAACCGGATTACAGGCCTGCTGATTGCGATTGCCCTGTTGAGCGGTTGCGCCACTGGTGTCGCCATCGATGGTGGCAGCGGCGGCGTGCGCGGCGGCATTTCCACCACCCTGCCCCTCTAAAGCCCACGTCTTTTCAAGCCTTCCGGTTCCCACGCTGAGCATGGGAACCAGAGCGGTATTTATTTTGCCTCGCCCCCAACGAACAGGGCGCTGGCCCTGCGACTCTTGATACGCCAGCCCGCTTCTGTTCTGACATAGACATCTTCGTACTGGCCCACCATGCGCGGCTGGCCCTGCAAGGATTTCGCACCTTCAGCGCCACTGTTGTCCTGTAAGTGGACCAGGTACATGATGCCCGTGGCGTTGTTTGCATCCACTACATCCACGAGATGATTGGTGATGACGTGCCGGCTCAGCCGGTGCGTCATGGCCTCGCGTTCTTCAAGGAAACGGCGCAATTCCGCGCGCCCTTCGAAACGCTGATCAGCAAACGTCCAAACACCGTTATCGGTGAAGAGATCCACCGCCCTGGACGCCTGTCCCTGGTCGATGTAATGACTGTAAAGAAGCGCCAGCCGTTGGCAGGCCCTTTCCGCCAGCATCATCTGAACTTCATCCATGGCCACGGCCGGGCTGGCGCAAAGAAGAACAGCCAGCAGAGTGGCGCCGGGAAGTTTGCCGATGTTCAACACGGGTTTCTCCTGTACGGTACATATTCGAGCACACGCCAAGACCAAACGGAACGTCAACGCAAAAAGGCGTTCTTCAATCTTCTGCTTTTGAAGCGCCAGCCCGCCTCGGTATTGACGTAAACATCCTCGTATTCCCCCACCATTACGGGCTGCCCTTCGAGATTGGCGGAATCGTTCTCCCCAACGACAGCCCGATAGAGAGTGAGATACATGGTGCCCACGGCTGTGGCTGCATCGACGATGTCGACCTGCTGGTTGGAAATCACATGGCGGCTGACCCGGCCTGGCGCGGAAGTGATCTGCTGAAAAAAACCGCGTATCTCCGCGAGCCCCTGATAGCGGCCGGCGGCGTGCTCCCAGACCGCATCTTCCGCGAACAGTGCCATGAGTTTTTCCAGCTCGCCGGCGTCCACATACTGGGAATGAAGTACCGCGAGGCGTTGGCAGGCGCGCTCGGCGAGCAGTAGTGCCAAACCATCGTTTGTCTCGGCCTGCGTCATCATCGGCTCTCCTGAAGTAAGGCCCGAAAGAACTCCGGGCTGATTATTCGGTTGTGATGCTGTCCACCCGGGCCACCAATACCGTCAAACGCCGATATCCTCATTCCAGAGCTGTGGCTTTGCCGCAATGAAATCCCGCATCAGCGCAATGCAGACCTCGTCCTGCAAAACCGTCACATCCACTCCGCGCAAACGCAGCAATTCTTCTTCGCCCATGAAAGTGCGGTTCTCACCCACTATCACCTTCGGAATGCCGTAAAGCAATATCGCGCCACTGCACATGGCGCAGGGTGACAACGTGGTGTAAAGCACCGACTCCCGATAAACACTGGCGGGCTGACGCCCGGCATTTTCAAAGGCGTCCATCTCACCGTGAAGAATGGCACTGCCGTGCTGCACACGGCGGTTGTGGCCACGGCCGATGATCTTTCCGCCATGAACGATGACCGAACCGATGGGAATACCGCCCTCGGCAAGTCCCTGGCGCGCTTCGTCGATGGCGGCTTGCATGAATGTGTCCACGATATCTCCTTTTACACATATCAAGTCGAGAATGTAGGTTACAGCTCCACCTGGTGACCCCTACATCCATGGAGGAAGAACTGGAATCTGACAGCATCAGGTCTACGGTATACGCCTTGTAGGCATATAGCTGTACGAGCCCATAGCCCAAGCTCCCGATTACTGGGCAACATCGCAACTTGCCAACACCCCGAAGACCAATGAATTTGATTGTGCCGTCTCGCCCAAAATTTCGGCAGCCCTGATCAACCCAGCAGATTGTCCACGTAAATCAGTGTGTGATGCAATGAATTACCATTGTCAAGATAATCGTAAGCGGCGTGCGCCACATCGATATCGTTGCTCTCGCGCGTCACCGCGAAATAACTGCCGACCTCGATTTTATTGAGGAACAATTGCTTATCCACCAATGCCTGAGGATCGATACTGTTGTTCGCCGTCAGCGCATCGATCATGCGCATCATCGTCTCCACCGGGCCCACGCTATTCCACAATTTTGTCCAGTGCATTTTCCCGCCATCATCCGGGTCGCGTTCGAGAATGTTGTTGTAGACATTGGTAACCATTTGTTCAGTGGTGAAATCGCGCGGATAAAACTCCTTGGCTCCCGGTGACTCCCACATGCGGTTGGCTACATCCTCAAAGGAGTAACCCTGCTCGACTCTGGTATTCCAGAACGCCAGGCCATCGGCATCCGGCGCCCTGCCAAGAATCAGCACATACATGGCAATCAGGTCATGCTGTGCCGCCGTCGCCGTTTCAAACACCAGCTTGATATCGCTGGTGGCCAGATCCTGTCTGCCTCCTTCGCTGCTCATGATGTGGAAAGCTTCCACACTGAGAGCACGTCCGACATCCGCGGACGTCAGCACGTAATTCGTCCCGGTCGCACCGTCTATCGGAGCACCATCCCGCAACCACTGGTAAGACACGGGTAACGGGTGATCGTTGTCCACCAGCAACGCCGTCAGTGTCTGTCCGCGGATGGGGGCTCCGGAAATCCAGAGTACCTCCGGCTCGCTGAAAAGATTCCACCCCACCCGGGAGCGCCCCATCACCGACAGTTCTCCGCCAAGCCCCTGGCTGCTGCTGTTGCCGTCGCTGAAATACCAGTCGAACTCGATGGATTGCGGCGCCTGCGGATTGCCATTGCTATAACCGATGGACGACAGCACCTCATTCACCACCGCCTGTGTGGCTTTGTCGTTGAAGGTCATGCTTAGTGTTCCATCCCCGCTGTCCACCCTGCCCACCACCATCCCGGACAGCACCAGATCACCGCCGTTGAAGCTCAGGCGCCCCAGGGCGGAAAACAAATCGTCAGGGTTGGCGCCGCCGGTTCGTTCGACGGTGACGGACGCGGCCGCATAATTGCCGAGGCCATTGTTCATGGCCGCGAGTTCGGGGTCGTAAACGGCAACATGCTGGTCGAGCGGGATCGGCGTTCCGCCGATGGACAGAGTGCTGCTTTGTCCCAGGGTAGTGTTGGCGGGATCAAGATTGAATGTGCTGTCCAGACTGCCATCCGCGTTGAGCCGCACTATCAGAAAATCGGGATCCCAGGTTGTTGGATACTGCTCTCCATATCCAGCAAGGACGATCTTTCCATCCGGCTGCGGGGCCACGCTGAAAATAAACCCGTGATCGCTGTGCCCGCCAAGAGGAATGACCAGTTTGCCGTCACCGGAAAAACTGGTATCCAATGTGCCATCGGCATTGAGGCGTACGACATTGATTTCATCGGCCTGACCATTTTTCGCCTGACCGGCCAGCAGTATTTTTCCATCCGCTTGAAGTGAAATACTACGGGCCAGATTTGCCCTCCCATCCAGATCGATAACGGCTCTGCCATTCTGTGCGAAGCTGCTATCCAGACTACCGTTGACATTGAACCGCATGACGACAAAATCTTCTCCGGAAGTTCCATGGGAACCGTAGCCCCCAACAATAATTTTGCCATCATGCTGCAACACTGCGCTCTCACCGAGGGTATTGTCACCTACCGATGCCTTTACCCTGCCGTTGATTCCGAATCCATTGTCCAGAGTTCCGTTGGGGTTCAAACGTACCATGCCTATTTGATTGTCTGGCGTAGACCCGATGACGACTATCCTCCCATCCGGCTGGAGGAGAATATCCCTGACCACATCGATGCCAACACCAAACGGCGCTACTGTTTTTCCACTATTGCCAAATCCGGTATCCAACGCACCATTGGCATTGAGCCGCACAATTGTCAGTGAATCCCCCTCATCGACGCGGACAACACCCGCCACAACAATCTTGCCATCCAGCTGCACCACAACCGCACGAGCGCTATCGTAGCCATCGACGACATCCAGGTGAACATGGCCTTGGTTACCGAAACCAGTGTCAACGTTACCGTCCGCGGTCACCCGCAGCAGGGCGAAGTGGTCGCTGACACCGTTCCAGTTTTGGCCGACAAGAATTATCTTACCGTCGCTCTGGAGAGTCATATCGATGGTGTATGCAAAGGGTCCTGCCGCCACCGTCAATTTACCGTCGCCATTGAAATTGGTATCCAGACTGCCATCCCTGTTCAAACGAACCAGACTATATGCCTGCTCTCCCTGCAATAACCGGCTGTATCCACCAACAAGAATTTTTCCATCCGGTTGCAGCAGCATTGCTCTAGCGTAGTCATCCCCGAAAACGGGATGCGACGGCACGAATGTCAACCCCGTGCCCTGGATGAAAGTGGGGGCGTCGTTGACCGGTGCAATTGTCAGACTCGCGGTATCGGAAGCGGCACTGAAGGAGGTATTGCCACCCGTCGCAGTAATGACGGAGTAGCTGCCGCTGGCAAGCCCATCGCTCATATCCCAGGCGCGAAAGGTAACGGCTTCGGCGAGCGTGCCGTTGAGATCGCCAAAAGGCAGCAGGCGCAGTTTTGCCGTTGGACCAAGCAGAAGTGCCAGTTCATTGGTGGTGCTGTTTATCAGATCGGCTTGAATGGTGAGCCAGCTGGCACCGCCGTCGAGACTGTATTGCCAGCTACCCATACCGGTATCGAGGTGCGTGACGGCAATGGCTTTTACTGCGCCATCGCTATCCGAAATGCTGCCTTCAGGCAGCAATGCCGCAATTGTAATCCCGGCCGGATTGGCATGGCTTTCCATTACTTCGGGAAACGCCGGAGAGAAACTGGTGTTGAGAATGGGAGCTACCACAAATTCCTCCTGATTATAAAAGTCGTGGCGGAGACCGTAGGGGCAATTCATGAAATCGGCTTATCCGATTCGCGCAATTGCCCCTACAATGATCATGAAATCGGCCCGGATATCTGCCCTTTCCCCCGCACCACTTCTATGCGATCCACTTTCTGAAACCCACGGGGCAGCTTGTTGCCGCGCCGGCCGCGTTCGCCGCGGTAGTGTTCGAGATCGGACATACTCATGTTGAGATGGCGTTTTCCCGAATAAACGAACAACTGTTCGCCGGGCGCGATCACCGCCACATCCACCATGAATTCTTCCCGGCTCTGCAAGCGCGACGACGGGATGCTGATGATCTTGTTGCCTTTGCCCTTCGCCAGCTGCGGCAGCTCGGCGATCGGGAATACCAGCAGGCGGCCTTCGTTGCTCACTGCCGCGAGCAGGCTTTTCTCCATATCGGTGATGGGCGTCGGCGGCAACATTCTGGCGCCCGCCGGAATGGTCACCACGGCCTTGCCTGCGCGGTTCTTTCCCTCCAGGTCGCTGATTTTTGCCACGAAGCCGTAACCGGCATCGGTGCTGAGCAGCACCAGCCCCTTTTCATCCTCCATCAAAAGACCGGCAAAAGTCGCCCCGGATGGCGGACTGATGCGCCCCGTCACCGGCTCGCCCTGACCGCGCGCCGACGGCAGCGTGTGAGCCGCGAGACTGTAGGCGCGGCCGGTGGAGTCGAGCAGTATCACGTTCTGGTTGCTGCGCCCTTTCACCGCCACCTGGAGTTTGTCGCCGGCCTTGTAGCTGAGCGCTGCGCCGTCCACGTCGTGGCCCTTGGCGGCGCGAATCCAGCCTTTTTCCGACAATACGACAGTGACGGGTTCGGTTGTGAGCAGGTCTTTCTCGCTGAAGGCTTCCGCCTCCTTGCGCGCCACGATGGGCGAGCGGCGCTCGTCGCCGAACTTGTCCGCCACGGCCTGCAGTTCTTTTTTCACCAGGGTTTTGAGACGCGCACTGGAGGAAAGAATTTTTTCCAGCTCGTCCCGCTCCTTGCTCAGCTCGTCCTGTTCGCCGCGGATCTTCATTTCCTCCAGCTTTGCCAGGTGGCGCAGTTTCAATTCGAGTATTGCCTCCGCCTGGGCATTGCTGAGGTCGAAACGGCGCATCAATTCCGCCTTGGGATCGTCCTCGTAGCGGATGATCTCGATCACTTCATCGATGTTCAGGTAGGCAATCAGCAAGCCATCGAGAAGGTGCAGGCGGTTCAGTACCTTTTCGAGGCGATATTCGAGGCGGCGGCGCACCGTGTCGAGACGAAAGCCGTTCCATTCGCGCAAAATGCCATCGAGGGGTCTGACACCGGGGCGACCGTCGAGGCCGATCACATTGAGGTTGACCCTGTAGGTGCGCTCCAGATCGGTGGTAGCGAACAGGTGACTCATGAGGCTGTCGAAGTCCACGCGGTTGGAGCGCGGCACGATCACCAGGCGCGTCGGATTTTCATGATCGGACTCGTCGCGCAGATCCGCCACCATGGGCAGCTTCTTGTTCTGAATCTGCGCCGCTATCTGTTCGAGAATTTTTGCGGGTGACGCCTGGTACGGCAGCGCGGTGACGATGATGTCGCCGTCTTCCCGGGTCCACAGCGCGCGCATGCGCACCGAACCGCGCCCGCTTTCGTAAATGTTGCGCAGCTCATCCACGGGCGAAATGATTTCCGCTTCGGTGGGATAATCCGGCCCCTTGATGAAGGTCATCAGCTCGGCAACCGACGCGCTGGGCGTATCCAGCAGATGGATGCACGCGGCCACCACTTCACGCAGGTTGTGGGGCGGTATGTCGGTCGCCATGCCCACCGCGATGCCGGTGGTGCCGTTGAGCAGTACATGGGGCACCTGGGCGGGCAGCACGATGGGCTCTTCGAGCGTACCGTCGAAATTGGCTTTCCAGTCCGCGGTGCCCTGCCCCAGCTCACCCAGCAAAAGTTCGGAGAATGCGGTCAGCTTCGACTCGGTGTAGCGCATGGCCGCGAACGACTTGGGATCGTCGGGCGAGCCCCAGTTGCCCTGACCGTCGATCAGCGGGTAGCGATAGGAGAAGGGCTGCGCCATCAGCACCATGGCTTCATAGGCGGCGCTGTCGCCGTGAGGATGGAATTTGCCGATCACGTCGCCCACGGTGCGCGCGGATTTCTTGTACTTGGCACCGGCCTTGAGGCCCAGCTCGCTCATGGCATAGATGATGCGCCGCTGCACCGGCTTGAGGCCGTCGCCGATATGGGGCAGCGCCCGGTCGAGAATCACGTACATGGAATAATCCAGATACGCTTTCTCGGCGTATTGCTTCAGTGAAACCTGTTCGAAATCGTTGTGTTGGATACCCATAGATCGTGATCCGTTTTAGCCAGGCTGGTATTTGTCAGTACCGGCCTTGTAAGTTGGTTGGTTATTGGTCTGACGTCTGAAGTCGGACGTCAGACGCAAAAAACACCACAGGTTCTGACTCCAGTAAGGAACCAGGTAGCCAGCAAAGGCAGAAACCCACAGAAGGCACCGAGCCACAAGCGTCAGACGTCCGACTTCAGACGTCAGACCCCTTTACTCAACATCCGCCAGATTGCCCTTCTCTTCCAGCCACTGCTTGCGATCGGAGGCGCGCTTCTTGGCAAGCAGCATGTCCATCAGTTCGTCGGTGGCCCTGTCGCTGCCTGCGGATTCGTCGTCCAGCGTCAGTTGCACGAGACGGCGCGTGTCCGGCGCCATGGTGGTTTCCCGCAACTGCATCGGGTTCATTTCGCCGAGCCCCTTGAAGCGGGTCACCTGGGGACGGCTCTTTTTGTTCTCTGCCTGAATGCGGTCGAGAATGCCCTGGCGCTCGCTGTCGTCGAGCGCGTAGTAGACATCCTTGCCGACATCGATGCGGTACAGGGGCGGCATCGCCACGAACACGTGGCCGGCGCTCACCAGGGGGCGGAAGTGGCGCACGAACAGGGCGCACAGCAATGTGGCGATGTGCAGACCGTCGGAATCCGCATCGGCGAGGATGCAGATCTTGTGGTAACGCAGCTGTGACAGATCGGTATTGCCGGGGTCGACGCCGAGCGCCACCGAGATGTCGTGCACCTCCTGAGAGGCGAGAATGTCCTGGCTGTCCACCTCCCAGGTATTCAGGATCTTGCCGCGCAGCGGCATGATCGCCTGGAACACCCGGTCGCGCGCCTGTTTGGCGGAGCCGCCCGCCGAGTCTCCCTCCACCAGAAACAGCTCGGAAATGCTCGGATCACCGCTCGAACAGTCCGCCAGTTTGCCAGGCAATGCAGGGCCGGCCGTGACCTTCTTGCGCTCTACCTTCTTGCTGGTGCGCAGCCGCTTCTGGGCGGCGCTGATACACAGCTCGGCGAGCTTTTCCGCGTCGGCGGTGTGCTGATTGAGCCACAGGCTGAAGGCGTCCTTCACCACGCCGGACACGAACGCAGCCGCTTCCCGCGACGACAGGCGCTCCTTGGTCTGCCCCGAGAACTGGGGATCTGAGAGCTTGGAAGACAGCACATAACTGCACTGGTCCCAGATGTCATCCGGGGTGAGCTTGACGCCGCGCGGCAGCAGGTTGCGGAATTCACAGAATTCGCGCATCGCCTCCAGCAGGCCGGTGCGCAACCCGTTGACGTGAGTGCCGCCCTGCGCCGTGGGAATCAGGTTGACGTAGCTCTCCTGTACCAGTGCGCCGCCTTCGGGATGCCATTGCACGGCCCAGTCCACCGCCTCGCTACGCGCGGCAAAGGTGCCGACGAAGGGCGCGGCGGGCAGCGTTTCCCACTCGCGAGTGGCCGACGACAGATAATCCGCCAGCCCGTCCTGGTACAGCCAGGTGTCCTTTTCGCCGCTGTTCTCGTCCAGGAAAGTGACTTCGAGCCCCGCGCACAACACCGCCTTGGCACGCAGCACATGGCGCAGGCGGGACACGGAGAACTTCACCGTATCGAAATATTTCGGGTCGGGCAGAAAGCGTACGCTGGTGCCGGTGTTGCGCTTGCCACAGGTGTCGATCACCTTGAGGTCGCTGGTCTTGGTGCCGCCGGCGAAGGCGATGTGGTGGACCTGGCCGTCGCGGCGGATGGTCACATCGAGGGTCAGCGACAGGGCGTTGACCACCGACACCCCGACGCCGTGCAGGCCGCCCGAAAACTGGTAGTTCTTGCTGGAGAACTTGCCGCCGGCGTGGAGCGTGGAGAGGATCACCTCGACACCCGGCACGCCCTGCTCGGGGTGGATGTCGACCGGCATGCCGCGCCCGTCATCGCTCACGGTGACGCTGCCGTCCTTGTGGAGCACGACGTCGACCCTGCGGGCATGGCCCGCCAGCGCTTCGTCGACGCTGTTGTCGATCACTTCCTGGGCGAGATGGTTGGGGCGGCTGGTGTCGGTGTACATGCCGGGGCGCTTGCGCACCGGGTCCAGCCCCGTGAGAACCTCGATATCTTCTGCTGTGTAGTTACTCATGAATGACTATGTTTCGTTTTCGACGGCGCAGGATTATCAGTAACCATGCACACTGGTGTCCACTTTTTCACCGCTGTGGGCGAGAAACTCCACAGCGGTGGCGATGCGGCCATCACTGAAAAGTTCGAGCCTGCGCAATCCCGGAGGCAGTGCCGCAAGGGCGAAATCATCCGAATTGGCAGCGAACTGAAAACAGGTGGAAGGGGTGGTATACAGGGGAATTCCCGCAAACTCGAAGGCCCCGGCCTGATGCACGTGGCCGCTGAACAGCCCCCTCACATTGTCGTGGCCGCGCAGCACCTCGGCCAGCGCCTCGGCATTGGCGACACGCTGGCCGTCGAGCCAGCGACAACCTACCGCGAGAGGCGGATGGTGCATGAAAATAGCGACGTGGTTGGCGCGGGCGGCGCGGAGCGCGTCGTCGAGAAACCTCAGCTCCCGCTCTGCGAGCCTGCCGCCCACCTGATTGGCCACAGCGGTGTTCAGCGACAGCACGCACCAGCCCGCCAGCACCGTTTCGGGCTCATAGGCGGGCATGTCGTCGAGGCCCATCATCAACGAAAAATCGTCGTGATTGCCCGGCAGCCAGCGATAGGGCAATCCGCTTGCCGCCATGCGTTCGACAAAATATTGGTAGGCTTCGGGATAGCCGTGGGCGGCGATGTCGCCACTCACCACCACCAGATCGGGCACCGGGCCCTGTGCGATTCGGGCAAGCACTTCGCGAAACGAATGGCGGGTTCTGATACCCGCCAGGCGATAGTCGGGCGTGGGCCCGAGATGGCAGTCGCTGATCTGCACGACACGCATCACAGCACCGCTCTCGGCCTTGTCTCGGTCAGTTGCCACGGCCATCCCTGCGCGGGTGCGCAGCACTCACTCGACAAACTCGCAAGGCGCAGCCACCGCGAAGCCATGCCGGATGGCCAGCGCCAGCCACTCGGACAGAAAGCGATTCCACTGCGCCTTTTCATCCGGCTGGAGCATGCCTTCATTGGGGTACAGGTAGCGCGGCCGGGGCGAGCGCAGGCCGCCACAGTTGACCACCTCGGCGAGGCGCGCATCGTGGTAAAGCCGCACTCGCAGATGCATGTGCGGGAGCCACGGCGCCAGTGCGCTGACACCCGCCTGACGAACATCCAGCAGATAGGTGTAGGGCGTGCGCTCCACAATATCGATGGTCATGAGATCGCCGCCATCGCCGGGCAGCGCCACCGCGACACCGGCTTCTTCCTCGAACCCGGTCAGCAGTTTCCTCAGCCGATAATAATTGGCCTCGCAATCCGCCATGAACGCCTTCAGGTCGACTTTGTAACGCAATACAGCTACCTCGGTGATTTGTGTCATCCGGCCTGCTGCCGGACGTCTTCATGATGCAATGCCAGCCATTGCAACGCAATGGTCAGTGCGGCATTGTCACAGTGCCCGTCGCGCAGCGCCTGCAGTGCCTGGGTGCGGCTCACCACATGAAAACGAATGTCCTCGTGCTCGTCGGCGAGACCGAACACGCCGCCTCTGCCGGGCAGCGGCGCGATACCGCAGAACAGCGCGACGCGCTCACTGCTGCCGCCCGGCGAGAGCAGCACATCCTGTATCGGAATCAGGCGCTCTACCTCAAGCCCCGCTTCCTCCATCAGCTCGCGCCGCGCCACCTGTTCGGGGGTCTCGCCCTCTTCCACCTGGCCGGCAACCACTTCGAGCAACCAGGGGCCCTGGGGCCGCGCCAGCGCGCCGATGCGAAATTGCTCGACGATTCCGACCAGATCGTTGATCGGGTCGTAGGGCAAAACACCCACCGCCGAGGGCCGCCAGAACAGCTCGCGGCGCATCTCGCCGCTCCAGCCACCGGCGAACAAGCGGTGCCGCACGCGATACGCCAGCATGCGGAAAAAACCGTTGTAGAGCACCTCTTCATCGAGGATCTCCACATCATCGCGGGAAAACCGCTGTTTGCCGAACATCTTTTCACCGTCTTCGATACGCAGTGCGTAAGTCTGTGTAAAGAGCGGAAGGCTCCGTCTGCAGGGGGGTACTATCCACTGGCTTTGCAGCTTATCATAGCGGCCACCCCCCAACCCGCTCTTCTGATCTATGAAACAGTTTGCACGGAATATGGCCTTTGCTGCGCTGCTCCTGTCGCCCGCCAGCGGCTTTTCGGAAACCCTGTCGGAAATCTACGACCTCGCCCTGCAAAACGACCCCCAGCTGCGCGCCGCCAATGCCGCCTATCTGGCGGGCAAGGAAAATGCCAACATCGGTCGCGCGGGTCTTCTGCCCTTTGTGCAGGGCAGCGCCCAGTACAGCGAAACCGATTCCGAGCAGAGTTCTTCCGACATCTATATCGATGGTCAGATCAGCGACCCATCCACAACCAACAACAGCGACTCCGACCAGACCAGCTTCGCCGTCAGCGTCGAGCAGCCCCTGTTCAACCTGCCCGCCTGGTACGACTACAAGCAGGGCCAGACCATTTCCGAGCAGGCCCGCCTGGAATTCGCCGCCGCGCAGCAGGAGCTGATCATCCGCGTCGCCCAGGCCTATTTCGATGTGCTGCGCGCCAGCGAGAACCTCACCAGCGCCATTGCCGAAAAAGAGGCGATCGGTCGCCAGCTCGAACAGACCACCCAGCGCTACGAGGTTGGTCTGCTGCCCATTACCGACGTGCACGAAGCCCAGGCAGCCTACGACGACGCCAGCGTCAATGCGTTGATTCTGGAAGGTGCGCTGCGGGTGGCCTTCGAAGGCCTGGAAGTTCTCACCGGTCGGCCCCACAGCGAGCTGGCGGGCCTGGTGGACACCTTCCCGGCCGAGCCGCCGGACGCCACCCCCGAAGAGTGGGTGCAACTCGCCCTCGACAACAACCTGCAACTGCTCATCACCCAGGAAGGCCGCGACGCGGCGTACCACAACGCCCAGGCGCGCAAGATGGAGCATCTGCCCACCCTGACGGGCTCGTACCGCTACACCGATACGGATTTCGACAGGGACTTCCGGGGCGTCAACGCGGTCGGCGAACCCGTCACAACCCCCATCAGCAGCCGCAACAAGGTTCACGTCGTGGGTGTGCAGCTGAACGTGCCGATCTTCACCGGAGGGCTGGTGAGCGCCCAGCGCCGCCAGGCCTACCAGCGCTACGCCCAGGCCGATGAAACCGTCAACTACGTGCTGCGCAGCACCACCCAGCAGGCGCGCAGCGCCCATGTCAACGTGGTGACCGCGGCCGCTGCGGTGAAGGCCCGCCACCAGGCCATCGTATCGGCGGAAAGCGCCCTGGAAGCCACCCGCGCCGGCTACGAGGTGGGCACCCGCAACATCGTCGACGTGCTGTTCGCGGAGCGCAATCTCCACCAGGCGCAGCGCAACTACGCCAATGCGCGCTACGACTACATCGACTCCAGCCTGCTGCTGAAACTGATCGCAGGGCAGCTGAGCCCGGATGACGTCTACCAGCTCAATGCCTGGGTCGATCCCGCCAAGGTCATCGCGCCGGTAAGCGTTCGATAAGCGCCATGAGCCGTGCCAGCGCACCGCGGTTGGCATCCACCACGGCGCGCGCGGCAGCGCCCTGACGGCTGCGCTGCTCGGGGTTCTCCACCAGGTTCACCACCGCGTCCGCGATTTCGTCCGCGTTTTCGCACAGCGTCAGCGCATCCGCCTGTTGCAGCAGCGCGGACGCTTCGGCAAAGTTGAAAAGCACCGGCCCCGATAGCACCGGCACACCCCAGGCGGCGGGCTCGAGCAGATTGTGGCCGCCCACCGGCACCAGGCTCCCCGCCACGAAGGCGATGTCACAGGCGCCAAAAAACACCGCCAGCTCGCCCATGGTGTCGCCCAGCAACACCTGGGTCGCCGCGTCCGGAATTTCAGCGCGACTGCGGCGCGCCATGCGATGGCCGCGCGCACTGCACAGCGCGGCGACCTGCTCGAAACGATCGGGATGGCGCGGCACCAGCACCAATAGCAAATTCGGAACCCGCGCCAGTGCTCGCGCAAAGGCATCGAGAATGATTTCGTCCTCGCCTCTGTGGGTACTGGCGACCAGCCACACCGGTCGGCCGTCGGCGCCGCGCCATTGCTCGGCGAGCACCTGCGCCTGGCGGCGCTGCTCATCGCGGATGGCAAAATCGAACTTGATGTTGCCGGTGACCTGCAAGCGCGCCGCTGGCAGGCCCAGGGCCAGGAAGCGCGCGCCATCATCCTCGTGCTGCGCGGCCACCCAGGTGAGTTCGCCCAGCATGCGCGCCGTGAGCGCGGCAAAGCGCCGGTAGCCCACCGCGGACTTCTCCGACAGGCGTGCATTGGCCAACACCACGGGAATATCGCGGCGCGCGCAGGCATGCACCAGGTTGGGCCACAGCTCCGTTTCCATCACGATCAGCAGCCGCGGCTGCAGGCGCGCGAGAAAACGCGCCAGCGCATCGGGCAAATCATAGGGCACGTAGCTGTGGTAAACGCTGTCGCCCAGCAGCGCCCTGACGCGCTCCGAGCCGGTGGGCGTGGTGGTCGTCACCGCAATCAGGGCGTCGGGATAGCGCTCCTGCAAACGGCGCACCAGCGGCACCGCCGCGATGGTCTCGCCCACCGACACGGCATGCACCCAGATAACCTCCCGACCAGGATCAGGCCGGGGCACGACACCGAAACGCTCGCGCCAGCGACGCCGGTAAGCGGGCACGCGGCGGCTGCGCCACCACAAGCGCAGGCAGATGAACGGCACGAGCAGGTAAAAGACAAGGCTGTAGAGAATTCGCGGCAACATGGCACCCCCCGCGCCGAGAATACCGGGGGCATCCGGTCAGCGCAAAAGATATCGCCTTTTGACGACTCCCGATCGGCCGCCACTTCGGCGGTGGGTGTGGGTCGCCTGCAGGCAAGCTCCTACACAGGCAGGCTCCATCCCCCTCCCCTGGCGGCGATTATTTTTGCGTGAACAGATTCTTAGAGCACCCTGTAGAACCTGTTCGCAGGCGACAAACCTCGGTAGTTGTCGCTTGCGGGCAAGCTCCTACAGGCCACATTCAAGCCGCGGGGTTGGAGAAAAACACAGGTTGTGGAAAAACTGCGCGCGCAAACCCAGCACCAACTCGCAATTCATCCATTCGGCATACCTGAGTCTTCTACTGAAAAAACGTTGAACAGGCTCTTACACTGTCGCTGAATGTGCCGTTGCTTTCGACACATTGGTTATATGCTTGTATGCGTATACGATATGCACCTATCAGCATGCCGAGCAAGGCATGCAACAATTCGCAGCAACCGCTCCCGCTGGTTGCTGAGACAGCCAAAACGCTGCGTTTATTTGTCTGCCCGTGTACGGGGCGTTGTACCCAGGAGAGAATCGATGACGGAATCTGACTGGAAGATATTCAAGCAGATTAAAGAGAAGGCGATTGAACGCTATTGCCAATCTTGCTTATCTGAATTCAGGAAGATCATCGATGATGAGTCTTCGCACCCCCACGAGCGATACTTGCGGAATTACGGGCTGGTTCTGGATAGTAACAAGAAGATGCAACTGCTGTTTGATGGTCATAGCCGATCCAGAGCGCCGCTACAATTGTTTGCCATCAGAAGTGAGGGGTTGGCCGATGAAGCCCTGGTAGCCAGGCTCAGCGCTGCATTTCAAGAGCAGACAAATCCTGCAGAAAACAGCTGGTGAGAACGCATAACCGGGCATTATGAGGCGACCCGATAGCGCCAGAAGCCCGGTTTTCTGACGCGCCAGATATCGTTCAAACCCCGACAGTGTGTACGGACTCCCGTCAATCCCTGACGATGGGACCGCCGAAGGTGTGCTTACCCGAATGCAGCACACAAGCCGGTCAGCAAATCTCCCCTCCAGCCCCTATAATTGCCGACAAGTACTTGCGTGGTGATCCGATTGTCCTCGATCCATTCAACAGATGCCGTCATCATCGGCGGCGGCGTGGCCGGTCTCTGGCTGCTCAACCGTTTATGCAACCGCGGCTACAACGCGATCCTTCTGGAGCAGAAAGCTCTCGGCAGCGGTCAGACCCTGGCCAGCCAAGGCATGATCCACGGCGGCATCAAGTACACCCTGGGCGGCGCATTCACCGGCGCCTCCGAGGCCATTGCTGATATGCCCGACCATTGGCGCGCCTGCCTGAACGGTGACGGCGACGTGGATCTGACCAGGGCGAAGGTGCTCAGCGACCACTTCTATCTGTGGTCGAGCGCCAGTCTGAGTTCACGGCTGGGCGGCTTTCTCGCCAGCAAGGTCACCCGCGGGCGGGTGGACAAGGTCGCCAGGAATGCCCTCCCCGCCATCTTCGCCCACAACGATTTTCGGGGCAGCCTGTACCGATTGGTGGACCTGGTGCTCGATACGCCCAGCGTGGTGGCCGCCCTGGCCGCCAATCACGCAGAGAGGATCTTCGCCATCGACTGGCGTTCGAGCCGCTGGCTGGACGGCGGCGACGGTATCAAACGCCTGCGGATCGAGCGCCCCGAAGGTGCCCTGGAGCTGGACGCCCGTGCCTTCGTACTGACCGCGGGCGAAGGCAACGGCGCGCTGCTCGACGCCTGCGGCGCCACCGCGCCACGCATGCAGTTGCGTCCGCTGCAACAGGTGATGGTGAAGCACGACTACCCCCACCCGTTTTTCGGCCATTGTGTGACCGTCGACAAAACGCCGCGCCTGACCATTTCCAGTCACCCCATGGCCGACGGTAGCCAGGTCTGGTACCTGGGCGGCGCGCTCGCGGAAAAAGGCGCAAGCCAAAGCGCCGCTGAGGTGATCGCCGCGGCACGGCAGGAACTCGCCAGCCTGATGCCCTGGGTCGATCTCGCGGCGGCATCATGGGCGACCCTGCCGGTAGCGCGCGCCGAGCCGCGCCAGCCCAATCTGGTGCGCCCGGACAAGGCCTTTGCCGCCTGGGCAGCGCCGCTTGCCAACGTCATGGCAGCCTGGCCCACCAAGCTCACCCTGTCACCCAATCTCGCCAGCGAGGTCGAGGACCTGCTCAGCGCACGCGGCATCGGGCCCAGCGGCTCCGCCTGTCCCGCGCTGGATCTGCCGAGGCCGGCGCTCGCCAAGACACCCTGGGAAGAGGCATTCGCATGACCCTGAGCAAGCGCCCGCTGGGCAGCACCGGAATGGCCGCGAGCATTCTCGGCCTCGGCACCGTCAAACTCGGTCGCGACCAGGGGGTCAAGTACCCGTCGTCATTCCGCATTCCCGATGACCGCGAAGCCGCCAGCCTGCTCGCCCTGGCGGCGGAGCTCGGCATCAACCTGCTCGATACCGCGCCGGCCTACGGCACCAGCGAGGAGCGCCTCGGCAAGTTGCTCGCCGGCCAGCGCGAGCGCTGGCTGATCTGCACCAAGGTCGGCGAGGAATTCGACGCGGGGCATTCCAGCTTCGACTTTTCCCCGCAACACACCCGCATGAGCATCGAGCGCAGCCTGCAGCGGCTGCGCACCGACCGGCTCGACATCGTCCTGGTCCATTCCGACGGCAACGACCTGGATGTCATTCACAATACCGGCGTTATCGAGACCCTCGCCAACCTCAAGGCCGACGGCAAGATCCGCGCCTTCGGCATGTCCACCAAGACCCTTGAGGGCGGATTGCTGGCGGCTGAGATGACGGATTGCGTGATGGTGACCTGGAACCTGGATTACAGTGCGGATGTTCCCATCATCGACCGCTGCCGTGAGCTCGGCAAGGGCGTGCTCATCAAGAAAGCCCTCGCCAGCGGCCACGCCGCCGTCGCGGGAGAAGACCCGGTGGCGCGCAGCTTTGCGACGATTTTCGCTCATCCCGGCGTCACCAGCGCCTTGGTTGGCACCATCGATCCGCGGCATCTGCGCAGCAATGCGCAAATTGCCAACCAGGTCTCTTCCGGCCATTGAAAAGAACACGCTTTTTTCGGCAAACTTGTTATGATTGGCCGCTTTTTGAGCACCCACTCCACATCCCGAGTTCATGAAACCATGCGCGTTTTGACTCTTGCTCTTTTTCTGCTGTCGCTGGCAAGCGCCGCGGCACAGGCTCAAACTTTCCCCTTCACTGGCGACACCGTGGTCGGTGAGGTGCAAACCATCCACACCAAATATGAAGATACCTTCGTCGACCTGGGGCACACCTATGGTCTCGGCTTCCGTCACTTGCAGACAGCCAACCCGGATGTTCTGCCCTGGGTGCCCGGCGAAGGCACCGAGCTGACCCTGCCCACCGCCTTCGTATTGCCCTACGAAGAACGGGAGGCCATCGTCATCAATCTGCCGGAGTTCCGCCTCTATCATTTCCTGCCGAGCCAGAACCAGGTGCGCACCTATGCCATCGGCATCGGCCGTGAGGGCTGGGAAACGCCCACCACCGAGGAGCGCGAGATCCGGGTTACCACCATGACCCCCAACCCCACCTGGACGCCGCCGCAGTCCATTCGCCGCGATTACGCGTCGCGCGGCATCACCCTGCCCAATGTCGTGCGCCCCGGGCCGGACAACCCTCTCGGCAAGTACGCCATCCGCCTGACGCTGCCCAGCTACCTCGTGCATGGCACCAACAAGGATATCGGTATCGGCATGCGCGTCAGTGCCGGTTGTATCCGCCTCTATGATCCGGATATCGAGGAACTGGCGCTGAGCGTCAAGCCCGGCACGCCGGTGAGAATCATCAACGAGCCTGCCACGGCCGGCTGGCGCGGCGACAGGCTGTATCTGCAGGTACATCCACAGCTTGAAGAAAGACGCGACGTGCCGATCAATCTGGAACGCGCCATCGGTGAAGCACTGGCGCAGCAGCCCGCGACCATCGTCGATATCGACTGGGAAAAGGCCCGCGAGGTGGCCGCCCAGCAGCGCGGCGTGCCGGTGGACATCACCATGAATTGATGGGCCGGCTCGGCACGGCCACATTACGCAGCAGCCGGAAATTCAGGCTGCTGCCGTACCTGAGGCAGAGTGAGCCATAGGCCATAAGCAGAAGCACTGCAAGAACCGGGTTCCGCCCACGGTCGAGTAACTATCCCGGCATCAAAAGCTGTACTGCAAGGTCACACCGTAGGTGCGCGGCTCGTTCCACTGCCACGCGTCCCCCATCGCGAAGGGGTTGTGTGATGACAAGACGGCCTTGTCGGTCAGGTTGCGCCCCCATCCTGCAACACTGAAGCCCTTTGCGAACAGATAGGACAGCCGTGCATTGAGCAGCGTATATCCACCTTGCTCAACGCGATTGGCGGGGTCAAAGTAATAACTGCTGCTGTAAAAGCCGTTGAGGTTGAACTTGATCGTAGCGCCCGTCGAGAGCGGCAAGCGGTAGTCCAGGCTTGCACTGAGCGTGTAACGTGGCGCCCGCACCATATCGTTATCGGAAAAATCCCGCGACACCGCCTCATTGCCGCCATTGAGCAAATCCGGCTCCTGGGATAATCCGATGTAATCGTCATAGCGGGCATGCAACAGCGCCGCCGACACCTGCAAACCGAACCTGTCGGACAAGGCGGCCTGCAGCGAGGCGTCGAGCCCATAAAGCGTGGCGGACGCGGCGTTCTGCAGCTTGGTCACACCCGAATTCGGGTCGGGCACCTGGGCCTGAAGATCGCTGTAGTCGTAATAAAATGCCGCGAACTCCGCGGCAACGCGATGCTCGAAAAAACGCCCTTTCAAACCGGCCTGGTAGGCCGTGATTTTTTCCGGGTTCACCGCGTTGGCTCCGGTGGTGTCGGTAATATTGTAGGTACCGCTCTTGAAACCCCGATCAATCAGGCCATACAGCAAGATATCGTTCGCCAGGCGATACTCGAGCGAAAAGTGTGGCGTAAAGGCATCCCAGCGGCGCGCATCGGGAACGCCCGGCGTGGGGAAAGTCATGCCAAAGAGCGGCAAAATAGTGTCCGCCCTCAGCATGGTTTTTTTCTCATCGCTGTAGCGCACGCCCAAGGTTGCACGCAACGATTCATTGAAATCGTAGCTGCCCTGTGCGTAAACGGCCACGGCCTCGGTATCGATCTGGCCGTCGACCTGAACTTCCGGCACGCCCGCCATCAACACACCCAGAACAGGAAATATCTGCCGGATGTTCTGATAGCCGCTGTGATCCTCGATGTACATGGCACCGGCAATCCAACTGTAAGGCGAGTCACCCAGCGTGGAAACCAGCTGGAAATCCTGCATGAACTGTCGCCCGACCTGGTCCCGCGCGCCAAAGGTAAAAATGGGGCGACTCGAGGCGTCCGCATCGAACAGCCCTTCGAAGTTGAGATCGCGATAGGAACTGATCGAGGTGAATTGCAGAACATCGAAATCATGGGTCAGTTTGACGGAAATACCCTGATCCACCGTTTTGTTCATGGCGGGCGCGTCGTTGTGGACCTGCCAGGGCTCATTGGTGAACCGGGCAGCCCGATCGGCGACCCCTTCCAGTTGTGCACGCGCCAGGGAGCCCTCTGGAAATGCCTGAGCCAGCATTGACGCCTGCGGCAATACCGCCGCCAGTGGCACGGCGGAGCCCTGGCCATAGGCCGTGCCTCGGGTATCGTCGCGCTCGAAGCGATCGGCCGAAATCAACAAGTTGGTTCGCTCCGACACATCGAAAGTGAAGCGCGCCTGCAACGCGTAATAGTCGTCCTCTTCCAGGCGGCTGCCGTCGAACAGATTTGTCACGAAGCCATCGCTTCTGGATGTCATGGCGCCCAGACTGGCCCCCGCACGCTCGCCAAGCGGGCTTGACGCATAGAATCTGGCTTCCCGGCGCCCCTTGTTGCCAACGGTGAACGCCGTATCCAGATGCATTTCATTGCGCTCGATATCCCGCGTCACGATGTTGATGGCACCGCCCAGCGCATTGCGCCCATAGAGGGTGCCCTGCGGCCCCTTGAGCACTTCCACGCGCTCGAGATTCACAAAGGTCTGCAAACCGCTGATAAGCTGAGCCCGATAAACACCGTCGACATATACCGCCACGCTCGATTCCGTTCCCGGTGTGGTGCTGTCATTGCCGATGCCGCGCAGGTAGGTCTGCGCGTAAACAGCGGAAGAGCCGACCACAAGGCCGGGCGTTACCATCGACAGACTCAGGGTATCAACCACACCCGCGGACTCCAGCGCCTCGCCTGTGGCTGCGGCAATGCTCATTGGCGTATCCAGCAGGTTCTGGGAACGGCGCTGCGCCGTGACGATGATTTCCTCGATGCCGGAGGATTTCGCGCCGCCGGCAGAACGGATAGATGGTTCCTGCGCCGCCACGGCAGGCGCAAGCATCAGAGTGGCAAAACCGCCTGCTATCATTTTTTTATTCATCGCTATCTCCGCTATTGGCCACGCCAATGGTCGTTGCGTGCCTTTGTCGCTGCCGTTATCTTTCTTCTTGTTTTTCGGACAAGCACTTAAAAAAAACCGACTCAAAACAAGCGCGGGCTTTCAACCCAGGGCTGCGTGTTGATGTACCAGATCATCTGCAGTGCAAAGGCCAGAAAGATCCCCGTGATGGGGGCACTCAGTGCGAGCACTGACGACTTCCAGAATGTTTCGGTGCGCGGATCGAAGCCGATGGCCGCATCCGGAATCCGCGCCCAGCGCATGCTGTAGCGCAACAACAGGTATCCCCCAAGAATCATGTGCGCGTTCAGCCAGGCATTCGAGTAGGCCACGCCGTACAGCTCGAAACGTTCTTTCTGGTGGTATTCCCAAACACCGAGATTCACAAAGAGAATCTCGAACGCCAGCACATAGAGAGCACTCGCAACATAAATCAGCGGGTACTGCCAGCGCCCCATCACATCGTCCAGTGTGTCTCGGTACCTGACCAGGAGATGGAAAACCCAGTAGTAGAACGAGACGAATGCAAGCGCTGCCGTCAGCGTCTCCCTTTCGCCCGCCATCTTCCACAGCACGGTTGCCTCTTCGTGGAAGGTGACGTTGAAAAACCATTTGAGATTGAAAATCCAGTCCCAAAACACCATCAGGTTGCAGGAAACAAAGAGTCCCAGGTAAAAGGGGTTGCGCGTTTTGAGGCTGACAACCAGCGCCATCATATAAATAATGGCCCCAGCGATCTCAAAACCCTTCACTATCAACGCCGAGTCCATAACCCTTCCTTTCCTTACTATTTACACTCTGGCCGGAAGGCTTTTCGCCCGGCGATATCGCCACCACAGCAACAGACTTCGCAATTCCGAAGGGAGCATGGCATTCCGTAACGTCGGTTGAAACTCGATATCGCTCGACCTATACTCGGTTTCGGCTCGGTAATCACACATAACAAAAGGAGGCCCACGGGACGATGCCAGAAGTGCCGGTTTTACGTGGCAAGAAACCTTCGAGCAACCGGGCAAAGAAGACCGTTGAGGCGATTCTTCAGGCCTTCGAGAGCCTCTGTGAACAATATGGCTACGACGGCGTAACCACCAATTTACTCGCTGAAAAATCGGGAGTGAGTATCGGCGGGATTTATCAGTATTTTCCCAACAAGCAGGCCATCGCCATCGCCTTGTACGAGGAGACCATTTCAGCTGTGGCGACACGCCTCAGGGAAATCGCCCTGAAGAACATCAACGACGCCCTTGACGTCATGATCTCCCGCAATCTGGGCATTCTGCTCAGTTTCTACAAACGCCACAGCTACGTGTTGTTCGTTCTGCCGGAAGCGAATGACGAACTCAGAAAGAGCATCGGCCATATCACCGAGCATCACCTCATAGACCGCTCCAGCCGCCTGTATCTTGAACAGCACCTCGACGAAATGGGTGACGTCGACCTGGACCGTTTGCGCTACGTCATGGCCCTGGTGGTCAGGGGCGCGATGCGCGACTACCTGTTCTCGCCTCACCCTGAAATTTCCGATGAGGGTTTTGTAGCGGCGATCTCGCTGATGCTCGTGCGCTACATCGAGGGGCTGCAAGGCGTTCGGGGTCAGTCAACGCCCGGGTAGCGCGCCACCGCAACCGGGCTCTTCACAACTGCGGACTGCTGCTAGGGCCTGTTAACACTACTTGAATAGTCGTCGCTGGAGGCCATTTTTTCGACCAGCGAGGCGGAAGGAGAGAAATATAGTGGGCCTATATGAACGACTGACAACGAAGCTGGGCGGGAAAATGGCCCCAGCCCTTCGGGTTGCGCCTGAAAAAGCGCCACTCCACGTTGCTCCTCGCTCATTTGGAATGACCAAACCGCGTTCGTCGCGCCTTGATTGGCGCTTTTTCAGGCACAACGCCGACTATCCAAGTAGTGTTAACAGGCCCTAGGCGCACCAACAAAAAAGGCTGCCCGAAGGCAGCCTTTTTTATGAACCACTGAACGCTTACTTGCGGCCAACAGTCTCGGACAGACGAGTGATGGCGGCGTTGGCGTCATTGGCAGCACGCAGAGCCTGGTCGGCGGTTTGCTGAGCGCGCTGAGCGGCGGCCAGCGCGGAGTCAGCGGTTTGCTGAGCAGCGGTGGCCTTGGCATCAACGGCATCGATACGTGCATTGCTGGAACAGCCAGTCAGCAGTACCAGAGAAAGACCCATAACGGCCAGACCGGTCTTGGTGATTACAGATTTCATAGTATCGCCCTCTATAGTGGATGTAACGATTGACTTGCCCATTTGGAGTTACGTTGTTGTCAGACAAACGTGGGACAAATTCTCCTGTAAAATCAACCCCGCGGGAAGAGGGGGACAACGATTTTTTCAGCTTTTTTCACTAACTATTCAGTTTTATAACACAAAACATCATTTTTTCATCTCTTCTGCGCGAATTTTTTCAACAATGGCCGTGGTCGAGCAGTCGTCGAGGAAGCTGAGCACCCGCACTTCGCCGCCGTACCCCTCCACGATTTGCCAGCCCACGACGGTTTCCCTGGCATAGTCGCCCCCTTTCACCAGCACGTCGGGACGCACCGCGCGCAGCAGATTCTCGGGGGTGTCCTCGGCAAACGGCACCACCCAGTCGACGGCTTCGAGGCCGGCCAGCACAGCCATGCGCCGCTCCACCGGATTGATGGGCCGGCCCTCGCCCTTGAGACGGGTGACCGAGGCATCCGCGTTGACCGCGACGATCAGGCGATCGCCCTGCCTGCGGGCCTGCTCCAGATAACCGACGTGGCCGGCATGGAGGATGTCGAAACAGCCATTGGTGAAGACGACCCGCTCCCCCTGCGCGCGCGCATCCGCCACATCCACCAGCAGTTGCTCCAGGTTGACCACGCCGCGCTCGGAACCACGCTCTTGCTGAATGGCACGACGCAGTTCGGGACCGCTGACAGTAGCAGTGCCGAGCTTGGCGACCACGATACCCGCGGCGATGTTGGCGAGCGCCACCGCCTCGGGCAGGCTTTGCCCCGCGGCAAGGGTGGCGGCGATCACCGAAATCACGGTATCGCCCGCGCCGGTAACATCAAAGACCTCCCGCGCCCGCGCGGGCAGGTGCAAGGGAGGGTGGTCGGCGCGCAACAGCGTCATGCCCTGTTCACCCCTGGTTACCAGGAGGGCGTCGAGTTCCAGCGACACCAGCAGCGCCAGGCCCTTGTCGGCGATGTCCTGCTCGCTTGCACACGCCCCGGCGACGGTCTCGAACTCATGCAGGTTTGGCGTCAGCAAGGTCGCCCCCCGGTAGCGGGCAAAATCGCTCCCCTTGGGGTCGACCAGCACCGGAATGGCGCGCTTGCGGGCCGCCTCGATCAGCGGCTGAGGATCGGCGAGAACCCCCTTGGCATAGTCGGAAAGCACCAGGGCATCCATCGTCTCCAGCAGGGTACTGGCGCGGGCGACGACGTCACGTGCATCGGCCGCGCCAAAGGGTTCTTCAAAGTCCATGCGCAGCAGTTGCTGACTGCGACTGATCACCCGCAACTTGGTGATGGTGGGGCGGTCAGGCGCGACCTGAAAATCGGTGTGAATCCCTGCGCTGGCGAGCTTGGTGGTCAGGGATTGCGCGGCATCGTCGGCCCCCACCACGGCGACGATGGCCGCACCGGCACCGAGCGTGGCGATGTTGAGAGCGACGTTGCCGGCGCCACCGATGCGATCCTCGGTGTTGTTGATGTTGACCACCGGCACCGGCGCCTCGGGGGAAATCCGCGACGTGCCCCCATACCAGTAGCGGTCCAGCATCAGATCGCCCACCACCAGCACGCGGGCCGTATCAAAGCGGGGGAACTCAAGTTTCATCGGGATTCCTTAGCAGTTTTCAGTTTTCAGTCGACAGTTTTCAGTCGACAGTTTTCAGTGGCACCCCCCTGATCACTGTCAACTGAAAACTGTGAACTACTACCCCATAGCTTAGCGCCACCCCGCCAGCTCGCAAAACGCTTGCCACACCTCATCCGGCATGATTTTCTTCAGGCATTGCGCCTCTGGGCCCTGATAGCCGGGCACCGAGCACAGGCGGTTGTAGCAGGGGATGCAGGGGTAGCCACTCGCGAGCAAGTGGCGGGAGCGCCCCCCGGTGGCACCGATCAGCGCCGGATCGGTGGGCCCGTACAGGGTGAGCGTGGGCACATCCAGCGCTGCGGAGACGTGCGCAAGGCCGGTATCCATGCAGATGGCACCGCGGCTTGCCAAGAGGAGTGCGGCGATCTCGGAAAGCGTCTTGCGCGGCAGCACCACGGCATTATCCAGGCCCTCGGCGATGCGCCGGCAGCGCTCGCGCTCCTGCTCCGAGCCGGAAGTCAGCAGTACCTGCATGCCCGCCTGCGCCGCGTACCCGATGACCTGGCGCCAATGGCGGTCGATCCAGTATTTGTTGTCCCAACTGGCATTGGGCACCGCCACCAGGTAATCACCGGCGGGCATATCCCCAACCGCCGGCCACTGCCGGCCCGCCAGACCAAAATCGGGAGCACTGTCGGGCACGGGATAACCGAACACCTGGGCAAACAGCTGGCGCCAGCGCGCCACCGCGAGTTGGTCCCTGGCGAGCGGGTAGCGATGGCGATAAGCCCAATGGGCGGGGTATTCGCGCACGCTGGCCCGGTCCGGGCCGTGCTTGGGGCCGCGCGCGCAAGCGGTCACCAGGGCGCTTTTCAGATTGGTTTGCGCGTCGATCACCACGTCATAGCGGGTAGCGCGCAGCTCCCGCAGAAAGGGGCGGATCTGCCCCGGCGTATCCCTCAGCGCCGCGCCGGGCGCGGAGCGCCAGCGCCGGTGCGCCGTTTTGATGACTCGCGCCACCGCCGGATGCCAGGCGGGTACCTCGGCGAACGCCTCGTCCACAGCCCAGTCGAACACCACGTCGGGACGGGCGCGGCGGGCATCGCTGAGCGCGGGCAAAGCCTGCACCAGGTCGCCCATGGACGTGAGTTTGACAATGAGAACACGCACGCGCGTCGAGCCGAAACCGTATCAGGAGGTCAGCTTTTTGAGCTTGGCGCTCAAGCGGTGGAAGAACTGGTGCTTGCCTTTGGCGGCCTCGCCGACCAGATAATTCATCTGGATCGACAAGCGCTTGCCCACTACCGGCTTGTGGCCGTGCCAGCAGTTGTCGGTGACCTGGAAAATCACCATGTTGCCCAGTTTGGGAGGGATCTCCTCGACGTAGTCTTCAAGGTTCTCGCCGTTGCGCAGAATGCGCAGATAGCCGCCATCGGCCTGCCAGTCGCTGTTGAAGTACAACAGCACCGTGATGATCTTGGTTTTCGAGTCGGTGTGGATGCGCCCGTCCTTGTCGCGCATCACGCCGCGCACCGTCGTCATGATGGGCTTGTCGGCGAGATCGAGCGCAAACTTGTCTTCGACGAGCCGGCGAAACTCCGGGCCGTTGAGCTCATCCATCAAGGTCGCGAACGCATCGCCGTACTGCACCTCGGAGACGGGAATGCTGCCGGGATGGCGCACGTCCGGAAAATCCCGGACCACGGCATCGAGACAGTCCGCGGCGATGGAATTTTCCACCACCATGTAGGGGAACGGCTCCCGTTTGAGGGAAGTCTCGCGGATGCGGGCAAAATCTAGCATGAGTGGCAGCTCGCGGCAGATGCGGTGCGGCAAATACTATCACAGTTGCCTGCACAGCCCGCCAGTCAGGGCAATGGCGGATGATCCGAGCCGCTGCCTATGAGTTTCACGTTTCAAGTTGCACGTTTCACGCAGGTGCCGGTGGCGATCGCATCACAGCGACCACGCACCGTGATACAGAAAGCCTCAACAACCCGCGGGCCACAGTGTTCTTGCGGGCAACGTGAAACTCAGTCGAACAACGCCAGATTGCCAGACCGTGAACAGGCCCTAGTTGTGGACACAACCCTTGCTCTATAATCCCCCGCGGTTGAAGGCGACAGAGACGAGGTGACAGTATTGGCAACGGCCCGGACGGCAAGCAGGTTGGCGGACATGCTCACCCCCCGGGACTCGGTGATGATCTGGATGCCTTCGAAGCACATGGGCAATCTGCTGGTTTCACTGCGCGCGGTGGAGGCCCTCGAAAACGCCGTTGGAGATCGCACCTGCGCGCTGGTCATCGATGAAACCTATCGCGACCTGATGGACGCCACCGCGTTGCGCTCTCCCGTCATCTACTTTCCTCGCAAGAAAATCGACAACGCCGGTGTCAGGGCAAAACTGGGCAAGGTGCTGGCCTTTATCAAGGAAACCCGCAAACTCAAGCCATCCGTTGCCATTGCTGTGGAAGGCGACAAGGTCAGCCAGAAGTTCACGCCTTTCTCGGGATGTCGCCTGTCGATCGGGCCAGACAACCGCTACTGCAAGTTTTATGATGTGCGCCTGGCGCTCGACCACGGCCAGCGCCATGTGTTCCACGACTACGAGGCCGTCGCCCGGCAGCTTACCGGCACGCCACTCGCACCTGGCTACATTCACCTTGAGCCCACGGATAAGGCACGCGCGCGGCTCGACCAGATCCTGGGAAGCAATCTGCCGTTTCCCGGCCGCCCCTATGCGATCATTCACCCCTGCGCCACCAAGGACTACAAGCAATGGCCGATGGACGATTTTGCCGCGCTGGCAGATGCTGTCAGCGCCAGCGCTGTCAACGTGGTCATTACCGGCGCCGGCAGCTTTGACGGTGAAACCATCGCGGGACTCCGCACACGCGTCAAGCATCCGGTGATCTCGCTGCACAACCAGCTATCCATAGGCGAACTCATCGCACTGATGAAATCCGCGCTGTTCTTCATCGGCAACGACACCGGACCTACTCACCTCGCCGCGGCCTGCGGCACCCCGACCTTTGCCCTGTTCGGCCCCACCGACGAATACCTGTGGGGACCGCTCGGCGACAACGCCACCATTTTGCGCAGCCGGGTGGCCTGCGAACCGGAGTGCCTGCGCCGCAACTGTGCGGTGGGCTACAGGTGTATGCAGACTCTGGACATCTCGGATGTCTTCAACCGGATCCGGGCTTTGCTGTGAGTACGCGCCCCTCTTCCAACGGCCTCTACCCGTCCGCGTGGCTCATATTTCTGATCAGCGCTCTGGTGTCTCTGTGGAAAGTCGTGGCCAGGCCCGTGGTCAACACCGATGGCGTGCTCTATTTCATCGCCGCCGAAAATATCCTCGAATCCGGCATGTCGGCGTCGTTCGCTGTCTATCAATGGCCCTTCTTTCAGATGCTGCTGGCCGCTTTTCATTGGCTCAGCGGGCTGCCTCTGCTGTATAGCGCGCACCTGTTGATGAGCCTGTGCTTTGCGTTGCTGGTGGTGGCCTTCTGCCGCATCGTGCGCCTCATGGGCGGCGACAATCGCACCGTCTTTTTTGCCTTCCTGGTGATCATCTGCCACACAGTCATCAACGATCTGCGGCCCATCATCATCCGCGACCCCGGCATGCTCGCCTTTCTGCTGCTCGCTCTGAGCGAGCAGATTCGTTTCGCCATCACGCCGCGCTGGCGCTATGCCATCCGCTGGGGCATCTATGTGCTCATCGCCCTGCTGTTTCGCGTCGAGGCCTTTGCCATCGCCACGCTGGCGCCCTTTGCCATGCTGACGCTGGTCAGACATGCGCTGCGCGAGCGCATCCTGCTCGCGCTCAAGCTCTACACGCTGCCCGCGCTGGCCGGTATTCTCGGCGCCCTTGCCGCCGCCGTGTTCTCAGTCAATGAACTCGGCGAGTTCAAACTGTTTCATGACCTGGGTTTCATGCTTCAACAGTCCCTGCATCTGGCGGGCGGCTTCTCGGAGCGCGCACGCATCATCGAAGAGCAGATCCTGCTGGAGTTCTCCGCCAAGGACGCCACCTGGGCGATGATGGGCATGGCCTTTGCCATCACCCTGGTCAATGTGTTGCGCGCCATCACCTTGCCCTATGTGCTGGCGCTGCTCGGCATTCTGTGCCGACCGTTCACCATGGAAATCGACCCACGCGCGCGCAACATCATCATTTTCAATGCCCTGATCATCACCAGCTACCTGTTCTCTTTCAGCCTTTTTGCCCACTTCAATCTCGATCGCTACTGCCTCCAGTTCGCCGTGCTGGCACTGCTGCCACTGCCCTTTGCACTCGCCCACTGGTGGCAACGGGCGGCAGCGCTGTTTCCCGTCCGCGCGCTGATCGTGCTGCTGTTCACGGCAAGTGCGCTGGACAGCCTGATCAGCAGTGACTACAAGAAGGTGTATATCCGCGATGCCGCGAGCTGGGCCCGGGAGAACTCCGCCATCGCCGCCGGCAGCCTGAGAAGCAACGAGCCCTACATCGGCTACTTCAGCACCAAGGAGCCGCGGGATGCGGTGTTGACAACCATCAATCCGGCCCGTCTCGACCCGCAAGACACCAGCCGCGCCCACTGGCTGAGCGGCACTGTCTATGCGCAGCGGGTGCGCGACGGCGCTGATCTGAAGCTGTTGCACGAGGATATCGCCAACGCACAGGGCGCTATCCTCAAAGAATTTCCCGGAGGTGATGGACGCTCCGTGGTCGTGTTTACCGCAGGCAGGGACACGCCAAGGTCGGAACTCTTCGTGGAATCCCGTTCGTGAGCAGCGTTGCCGTCATCATTCCCACCTACAACCGCTGGCCCTTCATTTGTACCGCCATCGATTCCGTGCTGGCCCAGACACATCCGGATACCCGCTGCATCGTGGTCGACGATGCCTCCGGCGACGACAGCGTGCGCCTGTTGCAGGAGAAGTATGGTGATGCCATCGCTATCCTCACCAATTCCGACAATCGCGGCCAATCGTTCTGCCGCAATCTAGGCGCCACCACCAGCGATGCCGATTACGTCTGCTTCCTGGATTCCGACGACAGCTTCACACCCGACAGTATCGCCAGCCGCCTGTCCCTCATCGAGGAATCGCGCGGCAACATCAAGGTGAGCTTCGGACTGTTTCGCAAGTCGGGGCGCAACCCCAGTCCCCTCAAGGGTATCAAGCCCAGGGGCAGCCGCCTGACGCTGGCCGAGTACCTCGCCGACAAGAACTGGCTGTGCAACAACAGTTTTCTGATCGAGCGCGCGACTTTCATCGCCGACGGCCTCTACAACCCGCAACTGCGCAACCGTGAAGACATCGAGTTGCTGATCCGCCTGCTGGCCAAACACAATTTCCATTTCTGCGGCGAGGAAATCGGCCAGATCCGCGATGTGTGCAGCAACAGGGCGAGGAACAATTTCACCAACATCCTCAATCCCGAAAACTCCTTTGCCCACTTCATCGAATCCAACCCTCACCTGCGCGAAAAACTGCCGCCGCACACGCTCAAATCCCTGCTCGATTCCGAAGTCGAGCTGCAACTGCGCACCCTGTACCGCATGGGTCGCTACCCGGAATTCCGCACCCTGTATCAGGAGGCGACGGCGCGCGGCCAGGTCAGCAACCGGCGCAAATTCCGCAAGCGCTATCTGCTTTCATTTGCACGCGGCCTGCTGCGCCAGAATTTGCTGGTGCGCGACGTGCGCCGCGAGATTCAGACATCGGGCGACTACGTCGGACAACGTCGCCTGGGAGAAAGGATTTTTTATCATCGCAAACTGAAAAACTTCTGCGAACGCGAGGACAGCATCACTGCCGCGCTGAACGCCTTGATCGAGGCGGGCCACCTCTACAAGTCGGACCAGACTTCCAGCGTCGCCAGCGTCGATGTCGACGGCACCGGCTGGGTCATCAAGCGCTACAACAACAAGGGGCTCGTCTCCACGCTCAAGCTGGTGCTACGCCCGTCACGCGCTCAGCGCGCATTTTACAAGGCGCTCATCCTGCGCAACCTGGAGGTACAGACTCCCGCGCCGCTCATGTACGTGGTGACCTACAAGCACGGCCTGCCCTATTGCAGCTACATCATCAACGAGAGATCGAAGGGCGACACCATCTGCAATCTGGCCGACAGCAACCGCATCGGCCGTGACGAATGGCCCGCCGTGGTGGCCAAAACCGGCAATATTCTCGACAAGCTCCACCTGCGCGGCATCACCCACGGCGACATCAAGCCCACCAATATTCTGCTCGACAACGGCGAGATCGAACTGATCGACCTGGATTCCATGCGCATTCACTGGAGCAAGAAAATGTTCCGGCATTTTCGCGACAAGGATCTGAATGCACTGAATTCACGGGTGGCCGGCTATTTCGGGCAGAATCGATGATCGGCTACAGCTTCAGCTTGCACACAAGCCAAAAATTGGAGCTACGGCTGTAGCGGAGCTATAAGCTGTAAGCTCTAAGTTAAACTCTGGTAGAACGCATTTCTTCCGGTGCTCCTGCTTAAAGCTTATGGCTTACAGCTCACGCCATCTCACGCAGGGTGGTAGCCTGAATTTTCGACTCCTGTGTCAAAGCGCACCACAACTATAGAGGAAAAACAGGCTCGCGCCCGAAATCCCTGATATAGAGCTTTCGCGCCCGGCGTTTGACCTGGGTCAGAAAGCGGGCCTCGGTGCGCAGTATCTCGCGCAGCGGACGTTGATAGTAGGCGCGCAGAAAACGCAGCACATCCTTGCGCGTCAGGCCGATATCGAGCGCCGAGAAATAAATACTCGCAACATCCTTCACACGCCAGCGCCAGGGCACGCGTGTGCGCATCTGGGCGCGGTGCAGATCGACCAGATAGAAGTCCACATTGCCCGCTTTCAGGCTTTCCTCGCCGCGGGATAGGTCGAGCAGAAAATGACACAGGTAGAGGTCGCGGTGGTTGATGCCGTGCTCATGAATCCGGCGCGCGATCCATGCCATCCTGGCAATCATCGCCAGGCGCAGGGCGAGCGGCGGCGGCGCCACCGGCCAGCTCTGGGTGAACTCGGCGGTGCTGAGCGCGCCACTGAGCTCGCGGGTGATGAGAAAGGATTTGCGCGTCGCGGGATTGCTTCCCCGGCGTCCGTACGCCACCGCCTCGAGGGTGCTGATGCCCAGCGCCCGGAGTTTTTCGATGGCGAACCATTCGTTGCTGGCATCCACTACCGGCGCGCGCAGGCTCAACCAGTTTTTGAGGATTTCACGCCAGCCCACGCCATGGTGAAACTTGCGGTAGAACACCTCACCGGCGATGTCGCAGCGGATGGTCTGGCGCCCTTCCTTGTCGCGCACCACCACGCCGTCGAGCCCCTGGGCCTGCGTGAAGGCGTCGCGCTGCCGCCACAGGGTTGCCAACGGCTCTCTCAGCACCAGTTCGTTCATTGCTCCCCCGCCGTCGCCAACGACTCGATGATGGCAACGCACTGGGCCGGGCGGTCGTAGATATCCGCGTGTTCGGCGAACAGTTTCCCGCGCCGCTGCCACTCCGCACCGGAGGTTTGCAACAAGCGCGCCACCGCAGCGGCGATGGTGTGCGGATCGGCGGCGTCCGCGATCACCTCTCCCATGTCCGCCTCGTGAACAAAATGGGAATAGCCGCAGGTTTGCGTCGCCACCACGGGAAGGCCCGCGATCATGGCTTCCAGCAGCGCGTTGCCGGTGTTTTCCCGGTAGGCCGGATGAATCAACAGATCCGCCGCCTGCAACAGCGCGGGGATGTCGTCGCGGCCGCCGAGAAAGCGGACCTGTTGCGCCACACCCAGGCGCCGCGCCAACGTGCGGAATGCGCCCTCCTTGTCCTGGCCCGCCACCAGCAGGTGTGCCGGGTGGCCGCGCTCGCGCAGGACCGCCAGAGTGCGGATGCTTCGATCAAGGCCCTTGGTTTTGAAGCCGGACCCCAGCGCGATCAACACCTGCGCATTGGCATCGATCCCCAGTTCGCGGCGTTTGGCGGCCCGCACCTGGAGGTGATCGGGCGGCGCCAGGCGCGTACGCGAGATACCGGGGATGAGGCGATGAAAGCGCTCCTCGGGCGTTCCGTAGTGACGCATGAAGCTGGCGCGCTCGCGTTCGGACACCTCGAGAATGTGCGTTTTGCTGTCGGGCGCGAACACCGCCCGTTCAAGGCGCAGGTAGCCCCTGGTGCGCGGCAGCAGGCGGTACAAGGGACCGCGCAGGTGGCAGGCCTTCTCGGCAAAGCAGGGGTCCGCCGCATAGTAGAGGTCGAGGCCCGGCAACTTGATGAAACCCAACGTCATCTGCGCGCCCCATTGCTGTGCCGCCGCCAGCGCCGCCGTGCCGAAGTTCGCCATGCGGCTGTGGTTGGCGAGCCCTTTCACCGCAACCCGGATCACTTCGATGCCGTCTGGCACCTCGCCCTGCCACTGATGACAGATCACCGCCACCTGATGGCCGCGCGCCAGCGCCGCGCTGGCAATGGCGAGCATGTTGCGCTGTTGGCCCCCGTAGGGGAAATAGCGATAAATGAGGAACGCGAGTTTCACGAAAACTGCGCTCCGGCAAGCGTAGCGACGGCCTCGAGGACTCGCGCCGGCGTCACCCCGTGCATGCACTTCATGTGCCCCTGGGGGCATTCCCGCTTGAAGCAGGGGCCGCAATCGACAGGAATGGAAAGCACCGCCGCGCGCTCCGCCAGCGGCGGCGTGAAGCCCGGCGAGGTGGAGCCATACACCACCACCAGCGGACGCGCCAGCGCGGCGGCGATGTGCATCAGTCCGGAATCATTACTCACCACGGCGTCGGCCAGGGCCAGCAGGTCGATGGCCTGGGCCAGTTGCGTCGCTCCCGCCAAATCGCGACAGTGGCCGGCGGCATCCGGTGGCAGCGCGGCGGCGATGGCTTGCGTCACCGCGCGGTCGTTGGCGGAACCGAACAGCCACACCTGCCAGCCGCGCTGGATCATCTCGGCGGCCACGGCGGCGTAATATTGCTCGGGCCAGCGCTTGGAGGGGCCGAACTCCGCACCGGGACACAGGGCCAATACCCGGCGCTGGCGATCGAGCGAAAAGGCGGCCAGGGCCGCGTGCTGGTTTGCGGTGTCGGCGATCAGGCGCGGCCAGGGCAAGGGATCGGGCAGCGCGGCGCCCGGCGGATAGGCCAGCGCGGCGAAGCGCTGGATCATCAGCGGATAACGGCTCTTGTCCAGTACGCGCAGGTCGTTGAGCAGGCCGTAGCGCATTTCGCCACGCCAGCCGGTGCGGGTTTCGATAGCGGAGAAAAACGGGATCAGCGCGGATTTGAGCGAATTGGGAAGGACGATGGCGCGGCGGTAGCCACGGGTGCGCAATTGCTTGCCGAGGCGACGGCGCAGAGCGATCTTGAGTTCGCCGTGGCCGATGGGCAGATCGAGGGCCGCGCGCACCTCCGGCATGCGCGCCAGCAGCGGCTGGCTCCAGGGCGGCGCGATGACGTCGATGGGTGCGGCGGGGTATTGCGCCTTGAGGGTCTTGAACAGCGTCTGGGCCATTACCATATCCCCCACCCAGGAGGGACCGACGACCAGGATACCGCCCCCGCCACCCATCGAGCGAATGTCTCAGGCCACCGGAGTGAGCCACTCCGGATGTACGGTGTGGCGACCGTAAACCACATCGAAATACATTTTTTGCAGCACCGTGGTGATGGGGCCGCGGCTGCCACAACCGATGGTGCGCTTGTCCACTTCGCGGATCGGCGTCACTTCGGCGGCGGTGCCCGTGAAGAACGCCTCATCGGCGATGTAGACCTCGTCGCGGGTGATGCGTTTTTCCACCACCTTGTAACCGGCTTCCTCGGCCAGGGTAAAGATGGTGGCGCGGGTGATGCCTTCGAGACAGGAGGTGAGATCCGGCGTGTAGAGAACGCCGTTGCGCACGATGAAAATATTCTCGCCGCTGCCCTCGGCGACATAGCCTTCGGGGTCGAGCAGCAGTGCTTCGTCGTAGCCGCAATCGATGGCTTCGCGCAGCGCCAGCATCGAGTTGATGTACTGGCCATTGGCCTTCGCCTTGACCATCGCGATGTTGGGGTGGTGGCGCGTGTAGGACGAGGTGCGGATGCGGATGCCCTTCTCGATACCCTCGTCACCCAGATACGCCGGCCACTCCCAGGCGGCGACGATGACGTGGGTTTCCAGGCCGTCGGCGCGCAGGCCCATGCCTTCCGAACCGAGGAACGCCATCGGACGCAAATAGCCGTCCGGCAGGTTGTTCTCGCGCATCACCAGGCGGTGGGCTTCGTTGATATCGTCCTTGCTCCAGGGCATATTCATGCCCATGATCTTGGCGGAATTGAACAGCCGATCGGTGTGCTCCCTGAGACGAAAAATGGCGGTACCCGCGCACTCGGTGTTGTAGGCGCGCACCCCCTCGAAAACACCCATGCCGTAATGCAGGGTGTGGGTGAGCACGTGCACCTGGGCGTCGCGCCAGGGAACCAGTTCACCGTCAAACCAGATGTATCCATCGCGGTCAGCAAAGGACATGTAGGACTTCCTCCGAAAAAATAGGCTCCGAAAAAATTAGGCCCCGAAAAGATTACGTCTCCAGCAGGCGTTGGTAGACGGCAGTCACCGCTTGCCTGTGGTGTTCCAGCCCGTTTTCCCACCCCTGCCCGACCACGGCTTTCTGGCGCTGCAGCTGCAGGCGGTGAACCGCGGAACGGTAGGCGATGTAGGCCTCTCGCAGGGCATGCGCTTCGGCGCCGCTGAGCAACTGCTGGCTTTCGAGGCTGTCGAGAATGCGCATGTTGTCTGTCCAGCGCGTGAGCGCCGGGCATCGGTGGGCTTCGGCCAAGACCGCGAATTGAACCACAAATTCGATATCGACGATACCTCCGGCATCCTGTTTGACGTCGAAGCGCCCCTCGCGCCCGGCGCTGGCGGAAGACCCGAGATGCGCGCGCATCTTGTCGCGCATCTCGATCACGTCGCGGCGCAGCGCGGCGCCGTCGCGCGCCCGGCACAGTACGCGATGGCGGATATCGTCGAACAGCGGCGCGAGCCGCATGTCGCCCGCGACCGGTCGCGCCCGTACCAGCGCCTGGTGTTCCCAGGTCCAGGCGCCCTCTTGCTGGTATTTTTCGAAGGCGGCGAGGGAGGTTACCAACAGGCCGGAGTTGCCGTTGGGGCGCAGGCGGGTATCCACCTCGTAGAGATCGCCGCCGGCGGTCTGGGTACTGAGAATGTGAAGGAGGCGCTGACAGAGACGATTGAAATAGCTGGCGTTGTCGATGCTGCGCTCGCCGCTGCTGGACAGGGCCGGGTCGGCGTCGTGGAGAAACACCAGGTCCAGGTCGGAGCCATGGCCGAGCTCAAGCCCACCCAGCTTGCCGTAACCGACGATCAGCAGGCCCGGCGCCGGCGCCGCGTCGTCCGCCCTGCCGGGGTAGCCGTGGCGGGCGACCATCCACTCCTGCGCCATCGCCAGCACCTGGTCGAGAATCACCTCCGCGAGCCAGGTCAGGTTGTCGCTCACTTTCATCAGCGGCAGCGCTCCCGCCATTTCGCAGGCGGCGATGCGCAGGGATTGGGCGCGGCGGAAATGGCGCAGCGCTTCCATCTGGGCATCCAGGTCATCCACCGGCAGGCGCAACAGCACCTGTTGCAGATCCTGGGCGATACTTTGCTTGTCGGCGGGCGTGAACAGGGTGCGCACGTCCAGCAATTCGTCGAGCAGCGCCGGGTAGCGACCGATCTGCTGGGCGACCCACAGGCTCTGCGAGCACAGGTAGATCAATTGGCGCAGCGCCTGGGGGTTTTCGATCATCAGCACCAGATAGGCGCTGCGCCGCAACACCGCATCCACCAGCGGCAGGACGCGCGCGAGGGTTTCCGCGCCGCTGTCGAGCTCGGCGCACTGGGTGATCAGCAGCGGCATGAAGGCATCGAGACGGCTGCGCACCAGGGCTGTCATGCCCTTCACCGCGCGGCTTTCCCGCAACTGGTAGAGGGCGTGCGCCACACTGGCGGCATCACGCAGCCCCAGGGCTTCCAGCTCGCGCTCAAAGGCATCGCCATCCGCGGCGCCGAGCCACAGGCCGCGCACTGTCTGGAGTGCGGGGGACGTTTGCCGCTCCTCCGGTGCCTCCGCGGCGATGCCCGCGAACACATCCTCCACCAGCGCCCGGTGCTGTGCCAGGCACGCATAGAAGTCGTCCCAGTGCGCAAAGCCCATCAGCGCCGCCACGATGGTGCGCTGTTCGGGGTTATCCGGGAGGCGCTGGGTTTGCTTGTCGGCCATGCCCTGCAGGGCGTGCTCGGTGTCGCGCAAGAACACGTAAGCGAGCCAAAGTTTTTGCGCCTCGCCGGGGGCGAGCAGCTGTTCCTCGTCGAGCAGCGCCAGAATGTGCCTGAGCGAGGGGTTCTGAAAGCGGCGGTCCTTGCCGCCGCGGATCAGCTGGAAGGCCTGGGCGATGAACTCCACTTCGCGGATGCCGCCGGCGCCCCTCTTGACGTTGTCGTCGCCCTGGCGCGCCACCTCGCGGCTGATCAGGGCTTTCATGTCGCGCAACGACTGGATCGCACTGAAATCGATGTACTTGCGATAGGTGAAAGGCCGCAGCACATCCATCAGGCGCGACGCGTCCTCCGCCCTGCCCGCCACCACCCGCGCCTTGACCATGGCGTAGCGCTCCCAATCGCGCCCCTGCGTCTGGTAATAGGCTTCCATGGCATCGAAATTCAGCACCAGCGCGCCGCTGTCGCCGTAGGGGCGCAGGCGCATGTCGACGCGGAACACGAAGCCGTCCACGGTGTTGGCATCCAGTGCCTGGATCAGTTTCTGGGCGAGGCGGATGAAGAACTCCTGATTGCTCACCTGCTTGCGTCCGCCGCGGGTTTCGCCGTTCTCGGGAAAGGTGAAGATCAGGTCGATATCGGAGGACAGATTCAGCTCCCAGGCGCCCATCTTGCCCATGCCCAGCACCACCAGGTGCTGCTCGCGGCCACTGTGCCTGCCGATGGGTGTGCCCAGCTGCTCCTCGACCCAGGGCCGCAGCGTATCCAGGGCGCCCGCGATACAGGCCTCCGCCAGCCGGGTGAGGTCGCCGGTGGTTTCCAGGAGCGGCGCGACACGGCTGAAGTCCCGCCATACGATGCGCACCATCTCGCGGCGACGAAACTGGCGCAGGGCGCGGTGCAGGTCCTTTTCATCCGCGATGGCGGCGAGGCGCGGCGCGAGATGCTCGCGGTATCCGGCCTCGCCATAGGACGCCGCCAGATCAGCGCTGGCGATCAGGTCACCGAGCACCTCGGGCCAGGTCATGCAGGTCTCGAAAACGAAGCTGCTGCAACTCCACACGCGCAGCAGCGCGGCGTTGAAATCGGCGTCGGCGAGCGCCTCATCCAGCCAGGCGGGCGTGCCGTGGCGCTCGCGGAACGCCGCGACCCTGGCGTGCCCCAGCGCCTCCAGTTGCTCGGGAAGCGGTACTTGCGCGGGCTCAGCCGCGCTCAGGAAATCGTCATTGCTCATAATCGGCGGTTACCCGCAGTACCTCTTCGATGGATGTGAGTCCGGCCGCCACCTTGCGCGCCCCGGCCAGGCGCAGGGTGCGCATGCCATCCTTGAGGGCCTGGGCGCGCGGCGCACTGCTGTCCGCGCCCTCGGCGATGGTGGCGCGCAAGGCGTTGCTGGCGGGCATGATTTCATAAATGCCCTGGCGCCCGAGAAAGCCGGTGTTGCGACACTCGAGACAGCCCACCGGCTGGAAGATGTGCGACGGGCAGGGTTCCGGCCAGGGCTGGGTCAGTTCGCGCCACAGGGTTTCATCCACGACAGTGCGCGCCTTGCAGTGGTGGCACAGCAGGCGCACCAGGCGCTGCGCCATGACGCCGTTGAGCGTGACGCGCAGCAAGTGGGAGGCAACCCCCAGGTCCTGCAGGCGGGTAATGGCCGACGGCGCATCGTTGGTGTGCAGGGTGGACAGCACCAGGTGCCCGGTGAGCGCCGCCTGAATGGCCATTTCCGCCGTTTCCCGATCGCGGATCTCGCCCACCATGATGATGTCCGGGTCCTGGCGCATCAGGGTGCGAATACCGGTGGCGAAATCCAGCTCGATATTGTGCTGCACCTGCGTCTGGTTGAAGACATCCACCACCATCTCGATGGGGTCTTCCACGGTACTGACGTTCACCTCCTCGGTGGCCAGGAGCTTGAGGGTCGAGTACAGGGTGGTGGTCTTGCCGGAGCCGGTGGGGCCGGTCACCAGCACCATGCCGTGGGGGCGCGATACCATGTCCTGCCAGCACTGGTGGTCTTCGCCGGTGAGACCCAGATCGGCAAAGCTGCGCAGCAGCACCTCCGGATCGAAAATGCGCACCACCAGCTTTTCACCGAATGCCGTGGGCAAGGTGGAAAGGCGAAGCTCCACCTCGTTGCCTTGCGGCGTCTTGGTTTTCACCCGCCCGTCCTGGGGCTTGCGGCGCTCCGCCACGTTCATGCGCCCGAGAATCTTGAGGCGGCTGACCACCGCCTGCATGACCTGCGCGGGCAGCTCGTAGACCTGGTGGAGCACGCCGTCGATGCGAAAGCGCACCTTGCCCAGCTCGCGGCGCGGTTCGATATGAATGTCGCTGGCGCGCTGGTCGAAGGCGTATTGCAGCAGCCAGTCGGTGATGCGCACGATGTGCTGGTCCTGGGCATCCGGATCCTTGAGGGAACCCAGCTCGAAAAGCTGCTCCATGTTGGTGACGGCGCTGCGCGGCGCATCGCCCCCCTGCAAGCGCCCCGCGCCCTGCACCGAGCGCGACAGCGAATAGAATTCGGTGGTGAATTTGCGCAGGTCGTCGAGGTCGACCACCACGCGCCGCACTGGCTTGCGATTGACCTGCTCGACACTGCCGACCCAGTCCTGCAGCCAGGGCTGGCCGGTGGCGATGACCAGATCGTCAGCGGTCACCTCGACGCAGAGGATGTTGTGGCGCACGGCGAACTCGAAGGACATCACCGAGGTCACCTGCGAGACCTTCACCTTGAGCGGGTTGATGTGCCACAGCGGCAATCCCGCCTTTTCCGCCAGCCAGGTGCTGAGGCTGGCCATGTCGAGAGGTTTTCCCGGCGCACGCCGGTCCTGCGGCTGCGCGGCGGCAATGATGGAGAGCGGATGCCACTGCTGCTGATCGCGCCCCGGCCCCTTGCCGGCGATGCGGCGCGCCTCGGCAACCTCCAGCAAGCCATCCGCCACCAGCTCGCGCAGCGCGGTGGGAAGATCCAGTACGGGCTCCGCGCCCTTGGCAAAACGCATGGTCGATTCCTTGAGAAATATCTGCCGGATTGTAGGGGAGAGTAGTCCGAGTTTCACGTTACACGTTTCACGTTGCACGCAAGCAGGCAGGATGGACGACGCACCGCGTGAAACTCGGAGGCGCGCCGCGTACACTACTCCCATGAAACTCGAACACATGATCAAACAACTGATCGCCTGCAATTCGATCAGCAGCGTGGTGCCCGCCGTCGACCAGGGCAACCTGAACGTCATCCATCTTCTCGCGGGCTGGCTCGATGACCTGGGTTTTGCCACCGAAATCATGCCGCTGCCCGACCCGCGCAAGGCCAACCTGATCGCCACCTGGGGCAGCGGGCCCGGCGGGCTGGTGCTGTCCGGCCACAGCGACACGGTGCCCTGCGACGACAGCCTCTGGCATTCGGATCCCTTCACGCTGAGCGAGCGCGACGGGCGCTTCTACGGGCTCGGCAGCGCCGACATGAAAAGCTTTTTCGCTCTCGCCATCGAGGCCTTCAAGCCGTTGGCGCGCGAAACCTTCAGGCAGCCGCTGATCATTCTCGCCACCGCCGATGAGGAAACGTCCATGGCCGGCGCCCGGGCGCTGGTGGAGGCGGGCAAACCGCTGGCGCGACGCGCCCTGATCGGCGAGCCCACCACCATGAAGCCGATCCGCATGCACAAGGGCATCATGGTCGAGAAACTGGTGATCGAGGGCCATTCCGGCCACTCCAGCAATCCTGCCATCGGCCGCAACGCTATGCACACCCTGCACCAGGTGCTCGGCGAGTTGCTGGCGATCCAGGCGGAGCTCAAGGAAAAATACCGCTCACCCCTGTTCGCGGTGGATTACCCGAGCCTCAACCTCGGTTGCATTCACGGCGGCGACAACCCCAACCGCATCTGCGGCCACTGCGAACTGGGCTTCGAAATCCGCCCCCTGCCCGGCATGAACATCGGCGAGCTGCAGGCGCTGCTCGAACGCCGCCTCCTGCCCCTCGGCGACGCCCCACAAACACCGGTAAGCCTGAGCTACCACGCCGTGCCGCCCTTCGCCACCGACGAAGACAGCGAACTGTCACGCCTGTGCCAGCGACTCAGCGGCAGCCCCGCCAGTTCCGTGGCGTTCGCCACCGAAGCCCCCTTCCTGCAACAGCTTGGCATGGATGTGATGGTGATGGGGCCGGGCAATATCGATCAGGCTCATCAACCCAACGAATACATCGCCCTGGATCAGCTCGACCCCGCCGTCGCCATGATCCGGCAACTGATCGTGGAAAGCTGTATAAATCCCGGCAGCCTCACCAATCAATAGGCGGCCACGGCTCCGCGTTGACCGCCCTGCGCCCAGAAAGACGGCGCACGTCAAGGTGGCGAACTACTCCTCAAACGGCACCGGCTGGGGCGTGTCGTTGGTCGACGGCGGCAGCTGCGGGATGGTGAAATTCGGCTGGTCGCCGGTCAGGGTCTTGAGGAAGGCCGTCATGTTGTCGATGTCTTCCAGCGCCAGCTCGCGGCCGAGCTGCAGGCGCGCCATCAGGTCCACGGCATCTTCCAGGCGCCAGTAAGCGCCATCGTGAAAATACGGATAGGTGAGTTCGACGTTGCGCAGCGTGGGCACCTTGAATGAAAAGCGATCCACGTCCTGGCCGGTTACCGTGATGCGCCCCTCGGAGGGGTTGTCGGTCACATAGGGTTTGATGAGGCCCATGCGCTGGAACGACGCGCCCCCCATCGCCGGGCCGTTGTGGCAGGCTGTGCAGCCGATGTCCTTGAAGGTTTTGTAACCGGCCAGTTCCTGCTCGCTCAAAGCATCGTCGTCGCCCTTGAGCCACAGATCGAAGCGCGAATTGGGCGTCACCAGCGTTTCCTCGAAAGCGGCGATCGCGTCAGTGACGCGCTCCAGGCTGATTTCCTCGTCACCGTAGATGCCGGCGAACTCCTCGCGATACTGGGGAATGGAGCGCAGCACGTCCAGCACGAGGACATGCGTGGACGCCATTTCCAGCGGGTTGGCGATGGGCCCCGCGGCCTGCTCCTGCAGGGTGGCGGCGCGCCCGTCCCAGAACTGGGCGACGTTCATGCTGGAGTTGAGCACGGTGGGCGAGTTGATCGGCCCTTCCTGCCAGTTGTGGCCGATGGACGTGGGCAGATTGTCGCTGCCGCCCATGCTCAGGTTGTGGCAGGAATTGCATGAAATGAAGCCGGAGCGCGACAGGCGCGGATCGAAAAACAGCTTCTTGCCCAGTTCGACTTTCTCTGGCTCGGTAATCAACGCGGGCTCGATGGGCTGTATCGGCTCACTGCGGAGCCGGTCCGCCAGCACCGGGACTGCCAGGCTGCTCGCAAGCAGGGTCGCCAACAATACCTTTTTCATCAGAATTCTCCTCGATCTCGTTTGCAATCTATCATCGGCCCTGGGCCCCTGCTTATCAAGACCTTGCTTTTTCTGTGGAATTAGGCGTCCCTCATGCGTCGCGCTCATTGGTCACACTGGCTCGCAATTTGTTGAATGCGTCGATCTGGCTGAGGTAGACGTTCCCCGACAAGTGACTGCGGGATCAACAGCACAGTGACGATGAGAACGCCGCGGCCAGGCCCTGAACCAGAGCGTCGCGCCGATAATCCCTGAGCCAATGGCTGGCGGGAATGGGCGCCAGTGGCAGTTTCACGATCGCGTCAGCCCGCGCTCTGGCAGGCGGTCAGCCATTCGCGGCCCTTGAGCATGCCGTGCCAATAGAGCGGCGGCAGAATCCTGGCCTTCAGCTGCCAGGCAAAGCGCGTGGCTTGGGTGCCGTCATTCAGCCATTTCGGAAAAGACGGGCACAGCTTGCCGTCGTAACCGAATTCAGCGAGCACGATTCTGCCGCGCTCCACGGTCAGGGGGCAGGCGCCGTAGCCATCGTAGCCGCGGCTGGCGTGGCGACCCGCGAGCACATCGCAGATATTGTGCGCCACTATCGGCGCCTGCTTGCGCGCAGCGGCCATGGTTTTGGCATTGCTGGTGCCGATGCAATCACCCAGGCCCCAGATATTTGGATAGCGGCTGTGCCGCAAAGTGACCGGATCCACGTCGAGCCAACCTGCGCCATCCGCCAGCGTGCTGCTGCGGATGAAATCCGGCGCGCACTGGGGCGGGCACACGTGGATCATGTCGAAGCGCTCTTCGATGACGTGCGTGGCGCCGTTTTCGTCGCTGCAGGCGAACCAGGCCGTGCGGCTGTCGCCATCGATTCGGGTCAAGCGGTGGCCGTAGTGAAGGTTCGCGCGGTATTTTCCCATGTAGGCGGCAAGCGCCGGAACATAGTCCGGCACACCGAACAGCACCGCCCCGGCGTTGTAGAAATGGATGTCGACGTTGTTCAGCACGCCCTGGCGCAACCAGTGATCCGCCGCCAGATACAGTGCTTTTTGCGGTGCGCCGGCACATTTGATGGGCTGCGGCGGCTGCGTGAACAGTGCGCGACCGCGCGACAGCTCCTGGGTCAGTTGCCAGGTGTAGGGCGCCAGATCGTAACGGTAATTGGAACACACGCCATTGCTGCCCAGGGTTTCCGACAGACCTTCCACCGCGTCCCAGTCGAGCTTGATGCCGGCGGCCACCACCAGATGGCTGTAATAGAGAACGCTGTCGTCATCGAGGCGGATGCGGTTGTGCTCCGGCTCGAAACCTGCCACGGCCTTGCGCACCCAGTGCGTGCCCTCGGGAATCAGCGCCGCCATGTCGCGGCGGGTGCCGGCAACGTCGAACACGCCGCCGCCCACCAGGGTCCAGCCCGGTTGGTAAAAATGTTCTTCCGCCGGGTCGACCAGAGCAATCCGCAGATCGGCATTGCGTTTCAGCAAGCTGGCGGCCACGGCGATACCGGCAGACCCCGCACCGACAATGACGATCTGGTAGTGATTTTCGGCGCTGCTGCGACCACCATCATGCGCCACAGCCGGCGTGGCGGCGCGACTCGCGCGCCAGATCTCCTGCGAACGCCTGCCGGTGCGGCAGTAGGCATGGGTGCGCATGCCGCGCTGCAGTTGCCGGGAAAACGCGTCGAGGTGCTGGGGCGACAATTCGCCGCTCACAAAAGGTATGTGCACTGCGTCGATACCCGCGCGCTGCGCCGCCCCGGCGATGGTCGCGAAATCGGCCTGCCCCGCCGCCTCGCCATCGGGACGATTGCAGATAAGCAGCTTGACGCCGTCCTGCGCCAGGGCAGGAATATCCGCAACCGATAATTGATCGGAGGTGGAAAAGCGGTCGTCGATGTTGTTCAGTTTCATGGCCTACCTCGGTGCTTCGCCCTTGAAAAGATTGATGGGCACGTTCAGATATACCCTGCCGTTGTCCTCCGGTGTCGGAAAATGGCCGGCGCGCATGTTCACCTGCAGCGATGGAAGAATCAGTCGCGGCATATCGAGCGTGCGGTCGCGCGCCGCCCTCATCGCCGCCGGGAAAATCCGCCCGTGCCGTACCCGCATCTGGCATGAACAGAGTATCGCCGACAAAAGCGGCGTCTCCCATGATGTGCGTCATGCACGCGGGCGTATGGCCCGGTGTGAGGTGTAATCGAAATTCAGCACCGAATCCACAATGGCGCACACCATGGACGAGGGGTCCTTTACCACATAGGAAAACGTGTTGGTGTCCCCGTCGCAGAAGGGAACGACCTCTGCTATTCGCCTGTTCTCATTGCTCATGACGGCGTCCTTTTCGTTGAACCGGGGATCGAGTGGAGAGGATTGCAGAGGCCCGTCCTGGCGCGACCGACACGGCGCAGCCATTGGCGTCAGGCGAGCTGCGCAGCGCAGGGGCGTACAGCAGACCTCACCAGACACTGATCGCTCGAACCTCGGCCCTGCCGCGCCAACGGCAATGTTCAGCGCTACCGGCGCTGCTCCAGCAACGACAGAATCTCTGCGGTATCGCGCACATCCGCGATCGCAATCTGAACGTTGAGCAAAGCGGCGTTGTGCTCTTCATCGGTGACCGCAGAGGTGGCGTCGGTGGCGAAAAGAACCTTGTAATCGCGCATCATCGCGTCGCGCGCGGTGCTTTCGCAGCAACAGTTGGTCACGGTGCCGGTGACGATGACGGTGTCGATTCCCCGACTGCGCAGATGCTGGTCGACATCGATGGCCGCATTGCAAAAGGCGCTGTAGCGGTATTTGTCGAAAACGGTATCGTCCCTGGCGATATCGAGCCCCTCGTACAGCGCGTGACCAAAGGCACCGGGCTTGAGATGAATGCGGGAATCGGCATTGGGGCCCTGCGGATTGTTCTGTATCCAGGCCGGCGGTTTCCCCGGCCCTTCGGCCACCACCGCCTGCCGCGACCACATGACATGCCCGCCGCCGGCACGCAATGTGCTGGCCAACTTGTTGATATTGGGCACCGTTTCGAGCGTGTTGGCATTCGCAAAGGTTTGCCCCGGCACGATGAACCAGTTCTGCATGTCGATGACCAACAGCGCGGTCTTCTCGGGCTCGATGGAATCGAAGCGGTTCATCGAACGGCCCCTTTCGATGGCCCACTGTGGAATTTCGATCTTATGCATGATGTTATCCCCTTGAGTTACACAACAGTTGGAAATTGAGGTTACAGCCCTGCGGGAGGCGAAGCGAGCTATAAGCAGGAGTTCTGGAAGAACCGAGCTCCTCCTCCAATTCTGCTTGCGGCTTATCACAGGCTCACCGGTCACGTTTTCGACTTGTCAATATCGAGGGCGATGTCGAACAGCGAAGCAGCCAGACTCAGATTGCGGCAGCGTTGGCACAGTATCGGAAGGCAGAGTATCAGTGAGAAGCACTGTCTCTATCAAGGTAAGCTGTTACAAAGATATTTAGACTACGTTCTGGATGAGGCAAAGCGAGCTGCAAGCGGAGGCTCTACAGGAACCGAACTCAACTCTTCCAGAACTCCTGCTTATAGCTTATAGCTCCTTACAGCCAGCACGCACGAGCAGCTGACAATAAGATAAAAAGGGAGCCGGCCATAAGCCGGGTTCTGTCGAGGGCAATCATTCATCTAGGCCGAGGATCACTCCGCGGCTCAAGCGACCTACCCGAATCCAGCGCGGGCCACGCCAACGGATTCCTATTTGGTCTTGCTCCGGGTGGGGTTTACCGTGCCACGAACTGTTGCCAGCCGCGCGGTGCGCTCTTACCGCACCCTTTCACCCTTACCTGATCCTCACCCCTTGCGGGGAAAGGCCATCGGCGGTTTGCTCTCTGTTGCACTAGCCGTAGGCTTGCGCCTCCCAGGCGTTACCTGGCACCCTGCCCTGTGGAGCCCGGACTTTCCTCTCCCCGCTTGCGCGGGCAGCGATTGCCTGGCCAGCTCCCGGCGCGCAAGGTACCTTCATCGCCGGGGCTTGGCAAGCGTTTGTTCATCACTTCGCCCCCTTCAATGCCACCGCCTGCTGATACAGCACCTTCTTGTTGCCGCCGGTGATGCGCGCAGCCAGCGCAGATGCCTGCTTCACCGACAGGTCTTCCAGCAGGATGGCAAGCACCCGCAGCTGCTCTTCCCCGCCCGAAGCCAGTTCCTGTTCGGCGGCGCCGCGCACCAGCAGCACGATTTCACCGCGCTGCTGATTGGCATCCGCCGCGACCTGCTCGACCAGTTCCTGCAGGGTGCCGGTCAGGAAGGTTTCGTGGGTCTTGGTGAGTTCGCGGGCCACCACGGCCTCGCGCGCAGGGCCGAAACAGCTGGCCATGGCTTGCAGGGTTTGCAGCACCCGGTGGGGCGCTTCGTAGAAGATCAGGGTGCGGGTTTCCCGCGCCAGCGCCTCAAGTGCCTTGGCACGCTGTGTTTCCCTGGCGGGCAGAAAACCCTCGAAGGTGAAGCGGTCGCTGGGCAGACCGGCGGCGGACAGCGCTGCGATGGCGGCGCAGCAGCCGGGTACGGGAACGACTCTGGCGCCCAGGGCACGGGCTTCGCGCACCAGGCGAAAGCCCGGATCCGATACCAGGGGCGTGCCCGCGTCGCTGATCAGCGCCACGCTTTCGCCCCGCGCCAGGCTGTCGAGAATGCGCCTGAGCCCGCGCTCGTCGCTGTGGTCGTGATAGGCCACCAGCGGCGTGCGGATATTGAAGTGAGTCAGCAGATTGCCGCTGTGGCGCGTATCTTCTGCCGCAACCCAATCGACGCGCTGGAGAACTTGCAAACCTCGCGGTACCATGTCCCCGAGATTGCCGATCGGCGTCGCCACGATATAGAGGTCTCCGGGATTGTCGACCATGTTTCTCCGTTCGAAAAAGATTGATGCACTGTTGATTGGCACACTGATCGCCCTGGGCATCTCCGGCTGCGGCGGGACGTCCCAGGTCAAACCCCAGACGGAAGCATACACGACGGAGAAAAGCGGAATCCAGAGCGCCGCGGCCCGCGCCCAGCAGGCGCTGACCCTGGAATCGCCAGCGCGCGACCAGGCATTGCTGGAGGCCGCCGAACTCTACCACCGCGGCGACCGGCTTGCCGAGGCGGAGAATCTCCTCAAACAGGTCGACAGCGAAGTGCTGGACGGGCCTCACCTCGCCCGCTACAGTTTGTTGCGGGGCGAGATCGCCCTGCGGGGCGAGCAGTATTTCCTCGCCCGCGACCTGCTCGACAATCCGCGCCTCGCAAATGCGGCGGCTGCCCTGCCGCCCGACCAGCGCCTGCGCTGGCACCGCCTCAAGGGCGAACTGTACGGCCTGATCGGCAACCGCGCGGGCAGCATCGAGGAATACAACGCGGCGGTGGCGCTGCTCGGCGACACAGGCGAAATCCGCGCGCTGCACGACCGCATCTGGCTGATCCTCAATCAATTTTCCGACACCGAAATCACCGATAACGCGCTGCGCACCCAGAACGCCGCCGTCAGGGGCTGGTACCGCCTGGCTGCGGAGGTGCGCGGCAGCCAGGGCGACATCGCGCGCCAGGTGGAGAGAATCCGCCAGTGGCAGCAGCGCAACGGCAATCACGCCGCCGCCCGCATTCTGCCCACCAGCCTGCAACAGGCCATCAGTATCGAGAAGGCCACGCCCCGTCGGATCGCCCTCGTGCTGCCGGCCAGCGGCAACTTCAAGCTGGCGGGAGACACCGTGCGCGATGGCATTCTCTCCGCCTATTACGAGGTGCTCGGCAATGGCGGCTCGGTGCCCGCCATTCGCATCTACGATGATGGTGACGGTGAGATCGACACTCTTTACCAGCGCGCCGTCAGTGAGGGCGCCGACATGGTGATCGGTCCTCTACGCAAGGACAGGCTGGCCGCACTGACGAGCGCGCCGGAACTGCCGGTGCCGGTGCTCGGCCTCAACTATCTGGACGGCACTGCCAACACCCACGGCAATTTCTATCAGTTCGGCCTGTCGATTCGCGACGAAGCCGCACAGATTGCCGAGCGCGCTTGGATTGCGGGGCACCGCTCGGTGCTGGCCATCACTCCCCAGACCGGCTGGGGCGAGTCCGCGCTTGCCGCGTTCCAGGAACAGTGGCAGGCACGCGGCGGCCATATCGCCTCGGCGGTCACCTACAGCGGCAAGGAAGTCGACTACACGCCGCTGCTCGAACCCATGTTTCTGGTCAGGCACAGCCGCGAGCGCGCCCAGCGCCTTCAGCAGGTGCTCGGCAAGAATGTCGCCTATACTCCGACGCGGCGCCGCGATCTGGACATGATCTTCCTCATCGCCTACCCGCAGGACGGGCGCCAGATCAAACCCACGCTGGATTTCCTCTACGCCGCGGATCTGCCGGTGTACGCCACCTCCCACATCTACGACGGCAAGCAGAGTGCCGCTCTCAACAAGGATCTCGACGGCATTCAGTTCACCGCCATGCCCTGGAGCATCAAGGCGCTGTCCTCCGGAACCATTCAGCCGCGCGCCAGCCTGCCGGGTAGCTACCGCAACCTGTTCGCCATGGGGATCGACGCCTATCGCCTGCACCAGTGGCTCGAGCTGCTCAAAGCCCTGCCCGAGGCCGAGATCCACGGCTATACCGGCAGCCTGTCACTGGGCGACGGCAACGCCATCGTGCGCAAGCAACCCTGGGCCTATTTCGACAACGGCGTGGCGAAGCCCGCACCGGCCCTCGGCGAAGGCGTCGCCACCGCGCAATGATCAAATCACTGTGGCCGGCGAAAGGACGCGCCGCCAGCGCCGGGCAGGCCGCTGAGGACTGGGCCGCGCGCTTTCTCGACAAGCAGGGCTTGAACATCCTGACCCGCAACTACCGCTGCCGCCAGGGCGAGGTGGACATCATCGCGAAGCGCGCTGAACTCCTGGTGTTCGTGGAAGTCAGACTACGCAATCACCGCGGCTTCGCGAGCGGTCTGGAAAGCGTGGACCAGCGCAAGCAACAGCGCCTGATCAAAGCTGCGTCACTGTATCTGCACCAGCATTTCGGCGCCGCACCGCCGCCGTGCCGCTTTGATGTGGTATCCCTCGCCACAAAACCCGATAATGGCCGCTCGTACGATGTTCACTGGATTCAGGACGCTTTCCGTCCCGAATAGAGCCCGACCCAGGGCGGAGCGCGCGTAACCCGACAACAGGGCTGGGAGTGTCGACCGGAAATCATGGAACAACGGGTAGTCAATTTCTTCAATGGCACCATCGAAACCACCATGGCCGTGGGCGAATCCCTGGTGCTGCCCATCGTGGAAGGCGCCGCGATCATCACCGAGGCGCTGCTGCAGGGGGTGCGTGTATTCACCTGCGGCAACGGCATTTCCGCGGCCCAGGCCGCCACGTTCGGCTACATGTTGATGAACCAGTACAAACTGGAGCGCCCCGGTTTTGCCGCCTACTGCCTGTCCAGCGATCCGGTGACGAGCACAGGCCTCACCCAACAGGCCAATTTTGCCGAGCTCTACCGCCGGCAACTGCGCGCCCTGGCACAGGGTGGCGACATACTGGTGCTGTTCAGCGCCAATACCAATGCCGGCAATCTGGTGCAGGCGGTGCAGACCGCCCACGAAAAAGACATGACCGTCATTGCCTTGACCGGCGCCGGTGACGGTAATATAACCGCACTGCTGACCGGTACCGACGTGGAGCTCCGGGTCGATCATCTCGACGCCTTCCAGGTTCACCACATCCACCTACTGGCTCAGTTCTGTATCTGTGAGCTCATTGAATTCCAGCTATTCGGAGGCTAGGCCCTTGACCCGACTCGCCATTTCCCTGATCACCATTCTGTTTCTCAGCGGCTGTACGAAGGTCGTCCACACCCTGCGCGACGATCCCATCGAGCCCGATCCCCACAGGACGTCCATCGGCACCAGCATCGATGACTTCCAGATCGAAACCGCCATTGGCGTCAACATCAAGAAATCCCACCCCCTGCTGGAAAAGGCCCACGTCAACGTCCACAGCTACAACGGCGTGATCTTGCTCACCGGCGAAGTACCGTCCGAAGAGATGCGCGGCCTCGCCGGCGACACCGCGCGCGCCTTCCGGGGCGTGCGCCAGGTGCACAACGAATTGCAGATCCAGGGCTCATCCACGTTCTTTTCGAGAACCAACGACGGCTGGCTATCCACCAAGGTGAAAAGCAAGATGATTGGCAACGAAGCCGTGGATTCCAGCAAGATCAAGGTGATCACGGAAAATGGCGTGGTTTACCTGATGGGCGTGGTCAGCCCCGAACTCGGCGACCAAGCCGCCCATGTCGCCAGCACCACCAAGGGAGTGAAGAAGGTGGTGAAGGTATTCGAATATCCAGAGTGAGGGCTGGCCGTAGGGGCAATTCATGAAACCGACAGGTTCGTGCAATTGCCCCTACAAGCCTGTACGAAATTTCACCCCTGATCCTCCAGCGCGCGCATCGTGCGCGCCACCTTGCCGGGCGTGTTGCTGCGCTTGGCAAGAGCCAGATAGAGCGATGGCAGGATGAACAGCGTCAGCAGCGTCGAGCTGAACACACCGAAGAAGATCACCACGCCGAGCACGAAGCGCACTTCCGCGCCTGCGCCCGATGCCGTGAGCAAGGGCACCGCACCGAGAATGGTGGTGAGCGATGTCATCAGGATCGGGCGCAGCCTGCGGCGTGACGCCTGATACACCGCCTCGGAAAATTCCACGCCGCGGTCGCGCAGCTGATTGGCGAACTCGACGATCAGAATGCCGTTCTTTGCCGCCAGGCCTATCAGCATCACAAGCCCTATCTGACTGAAGATATTGAGTGTCTGGCCGGTAAAGAACAGCCCCGCCAGCGCGCCGATCACCGCCAGTGGCACCGTGAACATGATCAACAGGGGGTGGAGGAAGCTTTCGAACTGCGCCGCCATCACCAGATAGGCCACCAGCAGTGCGACGAAGAAAACGAAGATGATGGAGCCACTGGCGCGGATGTATTCCAGCGATTCGCCCTTGTAGTCGATGGTGGTGGTGGAGGGCAGCTCGTTCTGGACGAGATCCTGCACCACCTGTAACGCCGCATCCATGGTGTGACCCGGCGCAATGTCGGCGCTCAGGGTGAGTGCGCGGCGGCGGTTGAAGCGCGGCAGCGACGGCGCCACGGCACGCTCCTCCACGGTCACCAGGCTGGCGAGGGGTATCAGCTCGCCGCTGCGATCGGAGCGCACGTAGATATTGGCCAGGCTGTCGGGCGAGCCGTAGTCCGCCTCCTGGCCCTCCAGCATCACGTTGTATTCCTCGCCCTCGCGAATATAGGTGGTGACCTGGCGGGAGCCGAGAATGGTCTCCAGGGTGCGCCCCACATTGGCAACGCTCACGCCCAGATCCGCCGCGCGCTGCTGATCGACGTTGATCATGAGCTGCTGCGTGTTCACCACGTAGTCGATGTCGATGTTGCGCAACACCGGGTTGCCCTGCAGTTTTTCGAGGATCACCTCGCGCAACTCGCCCAGCTCTTCGTAGGTATCGGCGCCGATCACCGCCTGCACCGGCTGGCCCATGCCGGACCCGGCCAGGACGGAGGCGGTAAACACGAAAATGCGGCCATCGGGCACCTGGTTCAACGCCTCATAGATGGCGGGGCGCACGTCCATGGTGCTCTCGCTGCGCTGTTCCCAGGGATAGAAGCCCATGATGCCGGTGCCGGTGTTCACCCCCTGGCCGCCGCCGAAGGACGGCACCCGCAGCAGCATGCGGTCCATACCGAATTCCGCGTAGTGCTTCTGCATGACCGCCTCGATCTCCAGCATGGTGTCGCGGGTGCGATCGAAGCTGCTGCCCTCGGGACCGCGGAACATGAGTATCATGGAGCCATTGTCTTCTTCCGGCGCGAACTCCCCCGGCACGGCCCAGAACAGCACGGCGATGGCGCCCGCCGAGATGACGAGCGCCGCCACACTGTAGACAAACCCTCGCTTGCTGCCGCGCAGCACGCGTTCGTAGGCGTCCTCGAGGCGATCGAGAGCGCCCTCCATCAGGCTGGACGTGCCCTTTTCCGCCGAGCGTTTCAACAGTTTCGAACACATCACGGGCGACAGGGTCAGCGCCACGAAGCTGGAAAACACCACCGCTGCCACCAGGGTGAGGGCAAACTCGGTGAACAGCCGCCCCACGTTGCCTTCCAGAAACACCAGCGGCACGAACACCGCCACCAGCACCGCCGTGGTGGCGACCACGGCAAACCCCACTTCGCGGGTACCGTTGTAGGCGGCGAGCAGCGCCGGTTCGCCCTTCTCGATACGGCGGTAGATATTTTCCAGCACCACGATGGCGTCATCCACCACCAGCCCGATACCCAGAACCAGCGCCAGCAGGGTGAGAATATTGATGGAAAAGCCCATCGCGTAGATGAAAATCGCCGATGCCACCAGACAGATCGGCACCGTGACGCCCGGAATCAGGGTGGCGCGCGCCGAGCCGAGAAACGCGTAGATCACCAGCACCACCAGGATCACCGCGATGCCGAGCGTCTTGTAAACCTCGTTGATGGAGCTCTTGATGAAGACCGAGGAATCGTAGTTTTCGCGAATTTCCAGCTCTGGCGGCAAGCTATGGCGCAGCAGCTCGATGGCCTCGCGGGTGCGGTCGGCGACATCCACGGTATTGGCCTGTGACTGCTTGACGATTCCCAGGCCCACCATGGGAACACCGTCGCGCCGGAACATGGTCTCGTCGTTCTCGGCGCCGAGCCCGACATCGGCAACCTCGCCGAGCCGCACCAGATGGCCGTTGGCACCGCGCGCCACCACCAGATTGGCGAAATCCTCCGGCGTCTTGTAGACGGGGTTGATGCGCGCGGTGAAGTCGCGGGTCTCGGAGCGCACGATGCCCGCCGGCAACTCGACGTTCTCGGCGCGCAGCGCATCCTCCACATCGTTGGCGGTGATGTTGCGCGCCGCCATGGCGCGGCGATCCAGATAGATGCGCATGGCGTAGTTGCGTTCGCCGCCCACCACCACCCGCGCCACGCCGTCCACCACCGACAGGCGGTCGACGATAACGCGGCGCGCGTAATCCGACATCTCCAGTTGATTCCAGCTGTCGCTCACCAGATTGAACCACATGATGGGGCTGGCGTTGGAGTCCGCCTTGGACACGCGCGGCAAATCCACCTCGTCGGGCAGGCGGTTGAGGCTGCGCCCGATGGATTGCTGGACGTCGTTGACCGCGGCTTCCACGTCGCGGCTCACCTCGAACTCGATGGTGATGGTCGACGAGCCGTCGCGGCTCACCGAGTCGATGAACTTGATGCCGTCGATACCACTCAACTGCTCTTCGAGAATGCGGGTGATCTTGGTATCGACGATATCCGCCGACGAGCCCGGATAGGTGGTGACGATACTGACCACGGGCGGGTCGATGTCGGGATACTGGCGCAGCGGCACCAGATCGAAGGCCACGATGCCGAACACCACCAACAGCAGGTTGGCGACGATGGCGATGGTGGGCCGCTTGACGGCGATGTCGGAGAGAATCACGGTGCTGCGGGCTCCTCGCCGGCAATCACCACCTGAATGCCCTGGCGGACTTTCTGCGTGCCTTCCGACACCACCCGATCACCGGCGGAAATCCCCGCCACGATCTCCACTTTGCCGCGCAGGCGCGTGCCTGACTGCACCGGCACCCGCTGCACCGTGCGATCGTCGTTCACCACGAACACAAAGCGGTTGGAGCCTTCCAGCTGCAGGGCCTGCTCGGTGATCATCAACGCCTCGCGCTCGACGCTGTCGAGACGCACGCTGAGCAACATGCCGGGGCGCAAGTGCCGCTCACCATTCGCCAGGCTGGCGTGCACGGTCACCGCGCGCGTGGCGGGATCGACCCGGGTGCCGATACTGGTGATCCGTGCCTCGAACTGCTCGCCGGGATATGCCACCGACGTGGCGTGCACCATCTGCCCCACACGGACCTGGCCGATCCAGCGCTCGGGCACGGTGAAATCGAGGCGCAAGGGATCGATGTCGTCGAGGGTGGTGATCAGTGTGCCGGGGGACACCAGCGAACCGACGCTGACGTGGCGCACGCCCAGATAGCCATCGAAGGGAGCGGCGATATCGAATTCCGCCAGCGTGGCGCGCTCTGCCTTGACGCGCTGTTCGCTCGCGGCCACTTTCGCCAGCTGCTCTTCGAGCAGGGTTTTCGATACCGCGTTGGTTTTGATGAGGGTTTGATAATGGTTGAGTATGCGCCGCTCCTCGGTGAGGATGACTTCCTCTTCGCGCAGCACCGCGCGCTCGTTGCCCGCCTCGAGCTCGACGATCACTTCACCGCCCTTCACCGGCGTGTTTTCCTCGAAATGAATCGCACTCACCTTGCCGGCACTCTTGGCGGTGATCTGTACCGCCTCCCAGGCACGCGCCGTGCCCACCGCTTCGATGGTTTCGACGATGGGGTGGAATTTCACTTCGGCGACCCGCACCACCGGCGCCGGCGTCGCGGCGCTTTGCGGGCCCTGCTGTGAGCTGCTGATCCAGAAGTAGACGGCAACGGCGCAGAGGACGGCAATGATTGTGATAAGGCGTTTCAACGTGCACTGATTCCAGGTCAGGTAGTTGCGGGAAAAACGAGCGCTGATTGCGAAGACGGGGTTTGCACGGCGATTGTACCCTCGGGCGTGCGCCAGGTAATGGCGCCACCCTGTCCCTTACCTGAATTTACAAAGCCGCGGCGCCCCTGTTTACAAGGCTGGCGCCGGGGCTCAGATGCCGAGAGCCGTGAAAAATTCCCTCAGTTTCTCTTCGCCGCCCTCTTCCCAGGCTCTGAGCGCTGCTGTGCCGATGATCGCCATATCGGCGCGCCCGCGTAAAAAATCGATATCGGCGCGCGAGCTGACCCCAAAGCCCACACCGATGGGCAGTCTGGTGTGCGCGCGGCAGCGCGCCAGGTATTGGTCGAGTTCGCCACCCATATCCGTCTTGCTGCCCGTCACACCCTTGCGCGCCACCGCGTAGATCATGCCCCGCGACGCAGCACCGATCTTCGTCAGATTGCTGTCGGTGCTGGTGGGCGTCATCAACAACACCGGCGCCAGACCATAGTTCTCCGACAGGGCATGCAGCTCACGCGCTTCATTCACCGGCAGATCCGGAAGAATATAGCCGCAGCCGCCCGCGGCCCTGAGGCGCTGCAGAAAGCTTTCGTTGCCCATTTTGAAGACGGTGTTGTAGTAACCCATCATCAACACTTTGAAGGGAAAGTGATCGCTGACCTTCTTCATGAAGGCGAAACAGTCGTCCGGCGACACCCCGGCGCGCAGCGCGAGCTCGTTGGCCCTGACGAACAGCGGGCCATCGGCGCTCGGCTCGGAGAAAGGAAATTGCAGCTCGACGATATCGACGCCGAATTCCGCCATGATTTCCAGTTCCTTCCAGTTATCCTCGAAAGACGGGTAGCCGCATACCACATGGGTCATGACCAGCAGGTCTTTGTTCTGCTGGCGTTCGCGCAGATAATTTTCCAGGCCCACAGTCATGCTCCGTATTGTGCGGCTTTGGTGCCGATGAATTCTTTCCACTTGCGGTCGTCGAGGGCGTCGGCGATGGTGAAGATATCCTTGTCGCCGCGTCCCGACTGATTGATGAGAATGATCTCGTCGCGACCCATGCCGGGCGCCTCCGCCACCGCCCTGGCGAAGGCGTGGGTGCTTTCCAGCGCGGGAATCAGGCCCTCCGTCCGCATCACCAGCTTGAGCGTCTCGCGCACTTCCTCGTCGGTGGCGGCGGTGAAGCGCACCCTGTCGTGCTCCCACAAATCCACCAGGATCGGGTTCACGCCGATGTAGTCGAGGCCGGCGGCAATGGAGTGAGTCTCCACCATGTTGCCGTTTTCGTCCTGCAGAAAATAGGTCTTGAAGCCCTGTGCGACACCCACCGAGGCGTCCTTGTAGGCGAGGCGCGCCGCATGCTGGCCGGAACCCGGCCCATGGCCGCCCGCCTCGCAGGCCACCAGCTCGACGCGCTCATCGTCGAGGAAGCCCTGAAAGATACCGATGGCATTGGAGCCGCCGCCGACGCAGGCGTAAACCCGATCCGGCTGGCGCCCGGCGATGTCGACGATCTGCTCCTTCGCTTCCAGGCCGATGATGGACTGAAAATAGCTGACCATTTCCGGAAACGGGTGCGGACCGCAGGCGGTGCCGAGCACGTAGTGGGTGTTGGCCATGTTGGTCACCCAGTCGCGCAGCGCTTCGTTGATCGCGTCCTTGAGGGTCTTCTGGCCGTCCTCGACAGCCACCACCTCGGCGCCCATGCGCTCCATCCAGAACACATTGGGGCGTTGCCGCGCCACATCCACCGCGCCCATGTAGATGGTGCAGTCGAAGCCGAAGCGCGCCGCCATGGTGGCGGTGGCGTAGCCGTGCTGACCGGCGCCGGTTTCGGCGATCACCCGTGTCTTGCCGAGGCGCTTGCACAGCAGCCCCTGGCCGAGCACGTTGTTGATCTTGTGGGAACCGGTGTGATTCAGATCCTCGCGCTTGACGTATATCTGCGCGCCGCCCAATTCGCGAGACAGGTTCTCGAGGTGGGTTACCGGCGTCGGACGTCCCGAGTAGGAATGCGTCAGCGCCACATATTCCCGCCAGAAAGCCGGGTCCCTCTTGCACTGCGCGAAGCAAGCCTGAAGCTCCTCGATGGTGGCGGAGAGAATTTCCGGCAGAAAGGTGCCGCCGTATTGACCGTAATAGCCCTCGCGGCCCTCGGCAAAATCGAATAGGGACATAGGAATCAGTTCGGGATCGGGAAAGGAAGCTATCTTAGCCAAGGGGGCTGTTGGTAACAAGATGATGGCAGTTCACAGTTCACAGTTCACAGTTCACAGTTCACAGTTCACAGGATGAGCGTGGCACCCCCCTGTTAACTGTCAACTGTAAACTGATAACTCGCAGGATAACTGACAACCAACACCCGATAACTCTATACTTGCCCCACAACCCCGCGACATGACGACGCCACGCCCACAATGACACGACTTCTCACCAGCCTGCTGATTTTTCTGCCGTACAGCCCGTTGCTGCACGCAAGTGTGATCAACCACTATTTCAAGGAAGCGGACGGCACCACCAACTGGCAGTACATCGCCAACTTCTCCAGCAGCCTGCTGATCCTGATATTGTCGTCGGTGGTGATCAAGTTGTACTTCACGCATCGCCGCCTGAGAAAGACCAACCGCGCCCTCGAGGATATTCGCGCCGACCTGGAAAATCGCGTACAGGAGCGCACCGCCACGCTCGACGAGTCCAACCGCCTGCTCAAGGAAACCAACAAACTGCTCGAGAAGGAAATCAGTCACCACCAGGAGACCACCAGCAAGCTCAAGCAGTCCGAGGCCTATATCAAGAACATTCTCGAATCCATGCCCCTGATGCTGATCGGCATCACGGAGGACGGCGCCATCAGCCAATGGAACCGCAAAGCCGAGGAAACCACCGGTATCGCCGCCCACCAGGTGCAGGGCAAGAACCTGTGGGACACCTACCCGACCATCACCGTGTCGCGTCAGCAAGTGAGCCAGGCCATCGCCCAGAACCGCCCGGTGATCATCAAGCACAGCCAGCGCGGTCGCTACCACTTCGACATCATCATCTACCCGCTGCACGCCGACGGCGTCAACAGCGCGGTGATTCTGGTGGAAGACGTGACCCAGCGGATTCTCACCGAGAACATGCTGATCCAGCGCGACAAGATGTCGTCCATGGGCGAACTGGCGTCGACCATGGCGCAGGACATCAACGTGCCGCTGCAGGCCATCATGGCGGACGTGCGCAACATCGAGGACTTCCTCGCCGACTACGGCGATCAATTGCCGATGGAAACCAACGACCACCTCAACAAGCTCAAAGTGCTGTTGCGCGACGCCATGGAGAAGGGCGAGCACGCCACCGCGATCATCGATAACCTGCTCGATTTTTCCCGCTCGCAGGACGCGGAAAAGCACGCTGGCGACGTGGTCGACATCATGGAGAAATCGATCCGTCTGGCGCGCAACGCCATATCGCTGCCCGGCCAGCTGAGCTTCCGCGACATCGCCATCCAGCGCGACTATGAAGAAAGTCTGCCTTCCATTCCCTGCTACCCCATCGAGTTGCAGCAGGTGTTTCTCAGCCTCTTCCGCCACAGCTGCCGGGCGCTGGCGCGGGTCACCCTGCCGCACCACAAGCCGGTCATCAATGTCCAGATCATGGAGTGCTACGACGCCCTGTGGATCAAGATCCAGCACAATGGCGTCGGCCTCACCCTGGATGAACAGAAGTACATTTTCGAGCCATTTTTCAACAACCCCGGGGATATCGACGACCCGAGCAAGCGCCTGTCGTTCTCGTATTTCATCATTACCGAGCACCACAGAGGCCAGATGGCGGTGACGTCGGACATAGACGTCGGCACCACCTTCCACATTCAAATCCAGCTCGATTGACGCCAGCGCGCCGGGGCACAGGAATGCTCCGGCGGGCATTCCCGGGACTTTATTTCCAGGACTTTGCTGCGCCGCAAAAATCCTGTGCTACCTTTAATAAAAAGCGCATCACAATTCGCCATTCCAGGAGATCTTGAAATGAGCCATGTCTATAAAATCACCGAAGTCGTAGGTTCTTCCACCACCTCCATCGAGGATGCCGTGCAACAGGCCGTCGCCCGGACCGCGAAAACCGTCGACAACATCGACTGGTTCGAAGTCTCCGAGATCCGTGGCCACGTCGTGGATGGCAAGGTCGGCCATTACCAGGTGGGCCTCAAACTCGGCTTCCGACTCAACGACTGATCAGAGCGCTTTTCCCGGTACCACCACCCAATTTGTATCGATAAGACAGACGGCGTCCCGCTGTGGCAGGGCGCTTTGTCGAGGGCGGAAACAAGCTCCAGGGAGCACATATAACAGGTATGGCGAATCTGATCACGCTTTCCCGCCTGATTCTTCTGGGGATCGTCATTTGCATTCTGTATTTCGGCTCCCCTCTCGTGCAATTGTTCAACGTCCTCCTGCTCATTCTGATTTTCGTTTCCGATGGTGTGGACGGCTACGTAGCGCGGCGCTTCAATGAGGAAAGCCTGTTCGGCGCCGTATTCGACATCGCCGCGGACCGCATCGTCGAGCTCTGCCTGTGGATCGCGCTCGCGCACATCGGCGCACTGCCGGTGTGGATACCGCTGGTCTTCGTCGCCCGCGGCGTGCTCACCGACGCCATTCGCGCCGTCGAAACGGAAACCAAGCACCAGACACCCTTCGCCACCATGCGCACCTCGCTGGGCAAGGCCCTGGTGGCCGGGCGTTTCATGCGCGCGTTCTACGCCGTGCTCAAGGCGGTCACCTTCTGTGTAGTGATGTTTGCCCTGCCGCTGCCGGTGCTGGCACCGCAACTGTGGCGTGACTATGGCGAGCTCATCCGCAACACCGGCTTGTTATTGGCATATGCCTCGGTGTTCATCTGCATCCTGCGCGGCGCGCCGGTGATCATCGAATTCATCGACGAGCAAAGGAGCGACGTCTGAACACGGCAGCGGCTTTCTTCGACCTGGACGGCACACTGTTCACCAAGCCCAGCAGCGAGCTGCGCTTCGCCCACCATCTCTGGCAACAGGGACTTCTTCGCTCACCACAGCTCATGTGGGCACTTTGCTTCTATCCCGTCTGGTTCTGGCGCTTCGGTTTGGATGTGGGCCGCAAGAACAAGGCGCTCTACACCGGCCTGTCGGTACAGGGGCTGCATACCTGGGGCGAAGATTGGGTGAACGGTCATTTTGAGAATTTGCTCGACGTGGAAATCGCCGCGCAGGTGGAAATCTGCCGCCAGAGCGGCTACCAGCTGGTGCTGATGACGGGGGCTCCGGAATGCCTGGCGCGGCCCATCGCGCAACATCTGCGCATGGACGACTGTATCGCCACGGTGCTGGCCGAAAGGGACGGGATTTACCGGGCCGCACCGCCGCTGCGCCATCCCCTGGGCAAAGACAAGCTGCGCCTGGCGCAGGCCTGGTGCGATGAACGACAGATATCCCTCAGCCAGTGCGCGGCCTACGGCGACTCACACCAGGACCGCTACCTGCTCGCCGCCGTCGGCAAGGCCGTGGCGGTCAACCCCGACCGCCGCATGGTGAGGCTCGCCTCGAATCAACGCTGGCAGGTGTTGAACACGGGTTGAGGGGGAAAAGCTATAAGCTGGACACTGCCAGAGTACGTAGGGGCAATTCATGAATTGCCCCTACGGTAGACAGCTGGGATCAGCCGAAATCAGCCGCGCACGTATTGGCGTGCGATGATGTGCTTCTGCGTTTCGTTGGAGCCCACGAAGATGCGGGTCACCCGCGCTGCGGTCCACATGCGGGAGATCTGGTTCTCGTCCATCCAGCCGTTGCCGCCCCACAGCTGTACACAGGTGTCCATCACACGCCATTCCATTTCCGTGAGCCACAGCTTGCACATGGAGCCATCGCGCTCGGTGAAGGTACCGTTGCGGTATTTGCGGATCATCTCGTTGAGCAGGGTGCGGCCCACCATGATGTCGGTTTCCATCTCCGCCAGCTTGAACTGGGAGTTCTGGAAGTCGACCAGGCGCTGCTTGAACAGCTTGCGGGTCTTGGTCCACTCGAGCGTCATCTCGAAAGCGGTTTCCGCCGCGGTCTGGGAGCGGGCAGCGACCTGCAGGCGGTCGAGGGCGATGGTCTTCTGGAACATCGCCATGGCGTTGCCTTCCTCGCCCAGCACGTTGGAGACCGGCACGCGCACGTTGTCGAAGAACAGCTCGCCGGTGTCGCCGCCCGGATAGCCGGTGGTCTTCTGCTTGCGCTGCGAGAACCCGGGAGCGTCGCCATCGACGATCAGGCAGGTCATGCCGCGCGCACCGGCGCTGGTGTCCGTCTTGGCGATCACGTAGATCAGATTGGACTTGGCGCCGTTGGACATGAAGCACTTGTTGCCATTGATCACATAATGATCACCGTCGAGACGGGCCGTCGTGCGAATCGACACCACGTCGGAGCCGGAGTCCGGTTCGGTCATGGCGAGACACTGGATCAGCTCACCGGAGAGAATGCCGGGAAAATACTTCTGCTTCTGCTCTTCGGTGCCGTAATCCACCAGAAAGCCGGTCATGATGTCGGTGGTGATGCAGGAACCGATGGAGGCGCCCTCGGGAAGACGGCCAAGCTCTTCGGAAATCACCAGTACCGCCAGGGGGTCGGCGCCGGCGCCGCCGTACTCTTCGGGAATTTCCAGGCCCAGCAGCCCGGCGTCACCGGCCTTGCGCCAGAAGTCCCGGTCCAGCCCCTTGCCATCGAACTCCTTGTAGCGGGGTACCAGCTCCTTTTCGAGAAAGCCGCGCACAGAGCGGCGGAACATTTCGAGCTCTTCGCCATAGGGTGATTCTTCAACCATCATTACCGTATCTCCCGAGTAAAATTTTGTGTCAAGGGGCGCAACTATAACTCTTGCCGAGCGGCAAGCCAATTACCACAAACGCCAGCGCGAGGGTGAAGAGCAGCCTCGGCGGCGGCGGGAAAGCAGGCCGAAAATCCCTGATGAGACAGGCACCACGCCCGCCATTCGCGGGGCAATGCAGCGCGCCGAGTGGCCGAAAAAGTGCGCAGGCGCCACGTCGAAAGCGGACAAAACGTCAAAAATCCGTACATTTTCTCTTCAAAAGCCCGGAAATGGTCACTTTCATGCGCCATCATGTTGCAGAAAAACAGGCAATCGTGGTGCAATCCCACCCCCCCGAGAAATGCTTAGCCCGCAGGCCCGGTACTGTCCCCATTTAATGCGACCATGGAGTCCCGCCATGCCTTTCAGTCTTGACGAAAAACTTGAGCCCATCTTTCACGATGTGCTGCGCCGCAATCCCGGTGAAACCGAATTTCACCAGGCCGTCCACGAAGTGCTGGAAACCCTCGGCCCGGTACTGGTGAAGTACCCCGAATTCGCCGACAAGAAAATCATCCAGCGCATCTGTGAGCCCGAGCGCCAGATCATTTTTCGCATTCCCTGGCAGGATGACAAAGGCGAGATTCACATCAACCGCGGTTTCCGTGTCCAGTTCAACAGCACCCTCGGCCCCTATAAAGGGGGCATGCGCTTCCATCCCTCTGTTTACCTGGGCATCATCAAGTTCCTGGGCTTCGAGCAGATCTTCAAGAACGCCCTCACCGGCATGCCCATCGGCGGCGGCAAGGGCGGCAGCGACTTCGACCCCAAGGGCAAGTCCGATGACGAGATCATGCGCTTCTGTCAAAGCCTGATGACCGAGCTGTACCGCCACCTGGGCGAGTACACCGACGTGCCCGCCGGCGACATCGGCGTGGGCGGTCGCGAAATCGGCTATCTGTTCGGCCAGTACAAGCGCATAACCAACCGCTACGAATCCGGCGTCTTCACCGGCAAGGGTCTCAACTGGGGCGGCAGTCTGGTGCGCACCGAAGCCACCGGCTACGGCACCGTATTCTTCACCCATGAAATGCTCAAGGCCCGCGGCGACTCTCTGGATGGCAAGAAAGTCGTGGTATCCGGCTCCGGCAACGTCGCCATCTACGCCATCGAGAAAGCCACGGAACTGGGCGCCACGGTGATCGCCTGTTCCGATTCCGGCGGTATCGTGGTCGACGAGAAGGGGCTCGACCTCGATTTGATCAAGCGTATCAAGGAAGTCGAGCGGCGCCGCATCTGTGTGTATGCCGAAGAGAAGAAATCCGCTCGCTACATCGAGGACGGCAACATCTGGACCATTCCCTGCGACGTAGCGCTGCCCTGCGCCACCCAGAACGAGCTCAACGGCAAGGATGCTCAGGCCCTGGTGAAGAACGGCTGTATCGCCGTCGCCGAGGGCGCCAACATGCCCACCACCCCCGAGGGTATTCAGGTATTCCAGGCCTCCAAGATCGCCTACGGTCCCGGCAAGGCCGCCAACGCCGGCGGCGTCGCCACCAGTGCCCTGGAAATGCAGCAGAACGCCAGCCGCGATTCCTGGAGCTTCGAGTTCACCGAGAAACGTCTCCAGGACATCATGGTCAACATCCACAGAAACTGCTACGAAACAGCCGAAGAATTCGGTATGCCCGGCAACTATGTGGCCGGCGCCAACATCTCCGGCTTCATCCGCGTGGCGAAAGCCATGACCGCCATGGGCCTGATCTGACTCGTCGCACGCTTCAGAGGCGGCGCAAGCTCTAAGCCATAAGCTTTAAGCCGGAGCACGGCAAGAACCGAGTCTTGCCAGAGTTCAACTTAGAGCTTACAGCTTATGGCTAAACGCACTTCTGCCTGCGTGCACGAACAATCACCCCCGCCCGATGAACGACGCGATGCCGTGCTCTTCGAGGGCGGCGAGGGCTTCCGCCAGCGCTGCGTCATCCGTGTCGAACGGGTCTTCCCACATGGTGGAATTGTTGCCTTCATCGACGATTTCCAGCAGCCAGCCGCCTTCGTCATCTTCATAGATCTCTATCTTCACCCATTGCCCGCCCTGCTCGAAGGATTGGCTCAAGGGAGACATCTTCACATCGTAATCGTCGCTCATATCGTGCTTCATTCCAGTGATGTTGGAAAAAATGGAAGCTCTGGCGCGCCGTTCCACCTGGCTCGGCGCGCCCTATCGATCCCAGACCGCAAAACTGTCTACTCGCTGTCGCCGCCCCCTGTTTCACTCTCGCCGCCCAGCGCTTCCAGCAGCGCGGGGATGAACCTGGCAAACTCACCGGTCATCAGGGCAAAGTCCGCGTCGAACTGCTCGCTGGCGCTGTCCGCATCGATCTCATCGATGCGTTCGTTGATCAGGTCACCGAGGCGCAGGCGTCGAACCACCAGCTTTTCGTCCACGACACACTCGATGCCGCCGCCCCAGGCCAGTTCCATTTTCGTGACGTACATTCCCGTTTCCAGATGGTTGAGAATTTCCGCGGCAAACAGATCCTGGTTGCGACAGCGGATCAACGCGCTCTCGTCGGATTTGTCGCGCAGGTCGCACTCACCGCCCACCGCGAAGCCGGCGGCGGCCTGCTGCTCGCGCAGCCAGCCGGTCAATACGGCGGGAATCGGGTTGCGGGTCTTGAGCGGCACCACCGGCAGCGATCCGAGGCGCTCGCGCAGCTCGCTCAACAATTCCTCCGCACGCGAGTGAGAAGTTGTGTTGACCACCAGCAGGCCATCTCGTGGGTCGATGTAGGCGTAGAGCCTGGACGTTCTGGTGAACGCCCGCGGCAGCAGCTCGAAAATGATCTCGTCCTTGAGCTCGGAGCGCTCCTTGCGGCCCAGCTTGCGGTCTTCATTCTCTTCGATTTCCGCAACCTTTTCCGCCAGCACCTCATTGACCACGCCGCCCGGCAGCAACTTTTGCTGGCGCTGCAGACACACCATGATGAAACCGTTGGCGGCATGCACCAAAGGGCTGTCGTCGCCACCACAAGGCGGCACCCATCCCAGCGTCACCAGGTCCTGACTGCCACAAGGGCTGAAAATCTTTTCGGCGAGAAGGTCGTGAAGCGCTTCGGGAGCGAGGGTGAACGGCTTGTTGAAACGGTAGATCAGCAGGTTCTTGAACCACATGAGGAGAGCGGCCTTATGTCAGGGAAATTTTTGGCCGGCCATTGTAATCAAAAACGTTGCGAGGGTCGCTCCGCTGCGCAAAAGTGACGAAAGCTGTTGCTTCTCTGAGTTTCACGTAAAAGCCGAGGCGCTGCGACCCTTGAACTATCCGCTTCTCGCTGTATGGCCAGTGTGCCGCTGTTGCCGTGGGCTCCCACGTGCAACGTGCAACGTGAAACTCAGACAGACAGCCCCGCCTCACTGCTGATCGGCGCGCTCCACCCGTGCGTACACTTCGCTACTGCCATCGGACTTGAGCAGCAGCACATCGTAGGCGTCGAACCTGTCGCCCATCTCCATGCCGGGGCTGCCGATGGGCATGCCCGGCACCGCGAGGCCGATGGCATCTTGCGGTGGATTCGCCAGAAACGCCTCGACGTAACGTGCCGGGATGTGACCCTCGAAGACGTAGCCGTCCCCCATCACCGCCGTATGGCAGGACTGATAACGGGGCTCGACACCCAGTTTCGCCTTGACCGCGTTGAGGTCGGCGGGGTGATGAACCACGGCGCTGTAACCGCGCTCGTCCATGTGCACCATCCAGTCCTCGCAGCATCCGCAGGTCGGGCTCTTGTAGAGATCGTACGAAGCCAGGGTCGCGCCCTCCCGCGTATCGTCGGCTATCTTCTCCGCTTCGCTGCAACCGGCGGAAAAAAATAGCGCCAGGACGAAGGCCTGGAAAAATACCCGCTTGAAAATCATCATGGTCTCGTCTCCACAAACCGGGAAAAAGGCTTTCCCGGGATTATAAAATCGTCCGGCGCGCCGGAAACCCGTTCTCGCAACGCGAAGATGGCTTGAGCGTAGGGGCAATTCATGAATCGCCCCTACGGTGGGGATTCCATCTGCTCGCCAAGCGCCGCCAGCAGCAAACGCAGCTGGTTGCTCTCGGCTTCGTTCAACGGGCGTTTCAGGAGCTTGCGCAGCCAGAACAGCAATTGCACCTGCTGCTTCTGCTCCAAGCCATCCAGCCACTGCGACAAGTCCTGAGGTTTCAGCGCCAGGGCATCGCGGCGCGCATGGTTGCGCTGGCGCACCTGATACCAGCTGCGCAGCGCGCGGCCCGTGAGCGCCACGGCAAAATCCAGGCTCGACACTGGCCCCAGCTGCCACTCCTCGTAGCCGGGCACCCGCGAAATCAGCTCGAAACTGAGCGCGTCGCGGCCCGCGAAACCACCGGCGAGCCCGCCAAGTGTACCGCCGATCAGCGCGCCCATCATCAAGGAAGCTCCACCCGTGGCGGCATCCAGCACCAGACCCGAAGCAGCGCCGGCGCCGGCACTCAGCGATGCGAGACGGCGCCGCGACAGCCCCCAGGCGCGCCACTGCCGGGCGTCGCTGATGTCCTCGGCGCGCAACGGCTGCCATTCGCTGTCCCAATCGAGCTTGTCGTGACCGTAAAGCTCGGCCAGGCGGCTTTGCAGAGCGCTCTCGCGGCGCTGCAGTTCGCGGTTGTACTGGGCGATGCCGGTGGCGCGCAACTGGTCGCGGGGGCCCGCCACCGGCAGGTGAATACTGAACCGCAATACCGATCCCAGGTAATCCGCAAGAATGTCGGCGGCCTGCTGGTGGCGCGCGTCGCGCTGCTGGCTGAGGGCGTCGACGCTGCGCAACAGGCCACTGCGCCAGGGGGGATGGATTTCCGCCATGGCGCGCAGCAACGCGAGATGCTGGGCAAAGGGTGCCAACAGCGGGTTGAAGGTGCGCACCAGCGAAAAATACTGTTGCAGCGCCGCCTGCCACTCTGCCTCGAACCTGGCCTCGGCCATCGGGTTGAGCAGCGCCAGGCGCGGCTGCGCGCTCCACGACAACAGGGTCAATTCCGCCTCGAAAGTAGCATCGAACGGCTGGCTGGCGTCCACCACGTAAACGATGCCGGCACCTGCCAGCACCGGCGTGAGCAATGCGCAATCATCGGCAAAGCGGGGATCGTCGCGGTGCCGCTCGACGAAGGCCGCCAGTGCCGCGGGGCGTTGCGCGGCGCCTTCGCTGTGCTCGGCGCACCACGCCAATATCTGGCGCGGCCTCTGAAAACCCGGCGTATCCACCAGTTCATACAGAATCTCACCGTCCAGCAACAGGCGGTAGCTGTGGGCCTGGCGGGTGGTGCCGCTGATCGCCGACACCGCGATGTGGTCGTCTTGTACCAGGGTGGACACCACGCTGGACTTGCCCTGATTGGGGTGCCCAACCACGGCGAACAGGGGAAGACCGGGCTCAGGCATCGACACCTCCACCCTGGCGCAGCAATTGCAACGTCAGCGGAAGGCGGTTGCGTTCGAGAAACACGCCCCAGGTATGACGCAGGGCGTCGAGGCGTGCCTCGTCCTGCTGTCCTTCATTGAGCAGAACCACCAGCTGCGGCTCGCCACCGCTGGCGCAGTGCAAGTGCAGCAGGTCGGCGAGATCCCCGGTGGGAACCGCATGGCCCGCCACATACCAGCGCCGCAAGCGGCGCGCCGCGGTGCGGACACGAGCCTCGTCACTGCGCTGGTCGTCGGCGCCGAGCGTGACATCTTCGCCGCCCGCTCCGGCCGCTGCCAGGCGCCAGCGAAATCCGGGCTCCGGCGCCAGAGTGGTGACCAGCGGAAAGTCGTGCCCGGCGGGTTCCACCGGCGGTTGCTCGGGTTGCAGGGCGCGGTAGCGCACGTCGGGCTCGCGCGCCTGCGCGAACAACAGCCGCAAGTGCTGGTTGTGCTCCGGCCAACGGGCGATGCGCTGCGCCAGACACCACTGGCACAGGGCCAGCAGGACGACCCAGGGCAGCAATACCCACAGGCCCACCACCTGACTCAGCCACAACGCCCATTGATGACTGTCGGCCAGCACCGCGCCCTGCCACCCGGTGATCGCCCCGGCCTCGGCGGCGCGCACCACCGCCGCTGAAGGCACATCGAGCAAACCCAGGGAGAGCGCGCCAAATAACGCTGCGACACTTTCGGATACCGCCGTCACGGACGTGCTCCAATAGAAAATCACCTGCCGGGTCAGCAGCGCCAGCCACAACCAGGCCAACCCGGCAATGCAGAACAGTCCTTGATTGAGCAGCGCCTGGCGCGCGCACCACAGGCCGATGACCCTGTCGTCGTGGTGGCTGAGCAAAAGCCGCCACCAGGGGCCGCGCCCCGAAACGAGTGCAGACAGTGCCGTCCACGCCAACAGCACCAGGGGCACAAAGACGAAGACCAGCAGAAAGAGTAAAAGATGGACACCGCTGCGCTGGGGCCACAGCATCAGAGCGGTGAGGGCGAGCGGCCCGTTGAGCAGCGCCAGCAGCGGCCACAACCGCGCCAGACGCAGACGCCGAGGCTCTGGCAGGGGCTCGGCGGCGGCGAGGAACGCACGCCAGTCGCGCACCGCCGTACGCGGTGCATCCTGTGCCGCCAGCCAGCGCAGGCCGAGGCTGAAAGCGCGTCCGCTGGAAGATCGTTCCATCAATCGAGCCGCTGACCGCGCAGGCGCAAGGCGTTGCCGATCACGGAGGCGGAGCTGAAGCTCATCGCCAGGGCCGCAATCATTGGCGAGAGCAACAACCCGAACACCGGATAAAGCACGCCCGCGGCAATGGGCACGCCGAGGCCGTTGTACACCAGGGCAAAGGTCAGGTTTTGCCGCATGTTGCCCACCGCGGCGTCGGAAATGGCGCGCGCCCGCGCGATGCCGAGCAGGTCTCCCTTGACCAGGGTGAGCGCGGCGCTGCCCATGGCCACGTCGGTGCCCGTGCCCATGGCGATGCCGACATCCGCCTTGGCGAGTGCGGGCGCATCGTTGATACCGTCGCCCGCCATCGCCACGATGCCGCCTTCGGCCTGAAGGCGCTCGACCAATGCGAGCTTGTCCGCCGGGCGCATGTCGCCGTGCACTTCATCGATACCGAGCAGACGGCCCACGTGTCTCGCGGTGATCTCGTTGTCGCCACTGGCCATGACCACGCGAATACCCTCACGTTGCAGGCGTGCGAGCGCCTCCGCACTGCTTTCCTTGACCGGATCGTGCACCGCGACGAGCCCGGCGAGACGGCCATCCACCGCCAGAAACATCACCGTCGCGCCTTCCGCGCGCAGCCGCTGCGCCTGGCTGTCACGCGCATCGAACGTCACGCCGAGCGCTTCCATCATGGCCTGATTGCCCAGCGCCAGGGCATGGCCTTCGACACGGCCGGTGACGCCTTGGCCAACCACGGCGGTGAAATCCTCGGCATGCGCCAATGCCAGCCCGCGCGCCTGGGCACCCGCGACGATGGCCGCCGCAAGGGGATGCTCACTGCCCAGATCGAGGCTTGCCGCCAGGCGCAGCACCTCATTCTCGCCGAGATCGGCAAACGCCACCACATTGCGCAGCCCCGGCTTGCCGGTGGTGAGGGTGCCGGTCTTGTCCACCACCAGGGTATCGACGCGGCGCAATTGCTCGATGGCCTCCGCATCCTTGAAAAGCACGCCCTGGGTGGCGGCGCGGCCGGTGGCCACCATGATCGACATCGGCGTGGCCAGGCCAAGGGCGCAGGGGCAGGCGATGATCAATACCGCGACGGCATTGATCAGGCCATACACCCAGCTCGGCTGCGGCCCCAGCAATCCCCAGGCGAAGAAGGCGATGAGCGCCACCGCCACCACGGCGACCACGAAATATCCCGCCACCAGGTCCGCGAGACGCTGCATGGGCGCGCGCGAGCGCTGCGCCTGGCCAACCATCTGCACGATCTGGGCGAGCACGGTGTCGTGCCCGACCCGCGCGGCGCGCATGATCAGCGCACCGCTGGTGTTGAGGCTGGCGCCGATCAACTTGTCGCCGACGGCCTTGCCGACCGGCAGCGATTCGCCGGTGAGCATGGATTCGTCCACCGCGCTGCGGCCCTCCACCACCTCGCCGTCGACAGGAACCTTTTCGCCGGGGCGCACCCGCAGCACATCACCGACGTGCACCTCGTCGAGCGGCACATCTTCCTCGCTGCCGTCCTCGTTGATACGGCGTGCGGTTTTCGGCGCCAGCCCCAGCAGGGCGCGGATGGCATCGGAGGTGCGCTCGCGCGCCTTCAGCTCCAGCAGTTGTCCCAGCAGCGTCAAGGAAATGATCACCACCGCCGCCTCGAAATACACCGCCATGCGACCGTGCGCGACAAAGGACTCGGGGAACAGACCCGGCGCCACCGTGGCCACGACACTGTAGGCAAAGGCCGCACCGGTACCGAGGCCGATCAGCGTCCACATGTTGGGACTCAGATTTCGTATCGACTGGACACAGCGCTTGAAGAACACGGCCCCGCCCCACAACACCACCGGCAGCGACAGCACCAGTTCCACCCAGCTCTGGATTTGTGGCGCCATCAGATTCAGGTAGTGACCGAACATGGCGAGCACGAACACCACGGCGGTGAACGGCAGGGTTATCCAGAAGCGGCGTCGAAAGTCGGTCAGCTCCGGATTTTCGCCGTCGTCGAGGGACGGCATTTCAGGTTCCAGCGCCATGCCGCACTTGGGGCAGTCACCCTGATGATCCTGGCGAATTTCCGGGTGCATCGGGCAGGTGAAGATGGTGCCCGGCGGCGCCGGGGTGTCGTCTTTCGGCTTGGGATCGAGGTAGGTTTGCGGCGCGGCGGCAAATTTCTCACGGCAGCGCACGCTGCAGAAATAGTAGTCGGTGCCCTCGTGGGCGAAGTGATGGGACGACTGCGACGTGACGGACATCCCGCACACCGGATCTTTCAAACCATCGATGGCTTCGTCGCTGTTGTGGTCAGAGTGGCAACAATGGTGTGACTCGCTCATGGTTGTAACCTTTCGTCAACGCGGTTGGGAACGGCGGAGGCTGCGCTTGTCCGCACCTTGCTCATTGGCTTCGATCAAGCGGCACACAGACAGCCCGTCCGGCACGCTGTCGGGCAGCGCGCGCCACTGTTCGACGGCATCTTCCATGCGATCGCAGAGCGCCGTGAGTCGCGCAATGGTATCCCGGGTCTCGGCAATGCTCTGCTCCAGCAGATCCCGCACACGCGGGCAGGGTGACTTGTGATCGTCGGCATCGGCAAAGATCTGCTTGATGTCGCCGAGGTGAAACCCCAGTTCGCGCGCGGTGCGGATGAAGCGCAGCCGCGCCAGCGCCGTCACATCGAACATCTGGTAGCCGTTGTCCGGATTGCGCCGCGCGCTGATCAGGTCCAGCGCCAGGTAGTGGCGAATGGTGTCGCGGGTGACTTCAGCTTGCGCCGCCAGCTCACCGATCTTCATGGCTGTCCTCCACTTGTCACAGCGAGACTACAACCGAAGGGTAACCCAATGGTCAAGGAATTGCCTGTGAAATGACGTTACAGGAGCCTGTTTACACATCAGTCAGAAACTTGGCGGGTTATTGTTGAGCTATAAGCTGTAAGCTCTAACTTGAACTCTGGCAGGACTCTATTCTTGCAGTGCTCCTGCTTGAAGCTTATGGCTTACAGCTCGCATTCAAAATCTCCCCCAACAGGCTCCAGCAGCATGAGCAATAGAACCAACATCATTCTCAAAAATCTGCCTCCAACCTATATTCCCATGGGCGGCATCGACTGGTGCGTTGGGTGCAATCCCCCTCCCGGCAACCGCACAGCCACTATTCAATGGACCCGCTATCGCTGAGTTCCCTTGTAGGTTGAGCTGAGGAACGAAGCCCAACAGGTTCAGGGTAGATGCGCTCCACAGGTGTTGGGCTTCGTTCCTCAGCCCAACCTACAAACGCGCATTGCATGTTTCCCGGTGGCCAGTGATCCCGCTTCAATGAGCTCGAACGGATTTAAGGGGCAGAAACAAACGGCGGCTTTCCGAGCTGAGTGGCGAAAAGCCAAATTGTTCATAGAAGCCCTGCGCGCGCTCGTCGATAGCGTCGACGACCAGTGCGTAAATGGCAATCTCGCCGCTGACGGCCAGCGTTCGCTTGATGGCATCGACCAACAACATTCTGCCTACCCCATGGCTCCGAGCTACCTGGCTGACAGCCAGCCTGCCGAGCAAGGCTGCCGGAATCGGGTGCCTGGGGAGCTTGCGCGCAAGCCTTTCAGGTAACTGACCGAGGTCAAGAAACAGGCTGGACAGCGTGTAATACCCCACGATGGTGTCAGGATGCGCGGCTGTGGCGGCCACGAACACACGGCTGACGCGGCGTTTCACATCCTGGTTGGCCTGTTTGCGAATGTAGTCATCCAGGGAGTCGACCCCGCAACAAAAGCCTTGCCTGTCGTGACTGCCAGTCAGCGGCGTGACAAGCAAATTTGAATAATCGCTCATCTACTGGTGACGCGCTGATCATGCTCCTCAAGGGCTGCCATCAGCTTTTTGTTGAACCGGACCGGATCGGCCAGGGCATCGAAGAAAACTTCGGCGTCCCGCGCGTTCAACCGCATGACTTCGTGTTCACGAATGGTTTTTTCAGCGTGTGCCAATGCACTGGTCAGGATGAAACTACTGACTGTCTTGCCTTCGAAGCTCGCGGCACGCTCCAGTATCTGCTTGGTACTGTGCTTCAGCCGGAGGTTGATGCGATCCTGTTTTGCTTCTGTGGCTGCACCCATGGCAAACCTCCCGGATAGAAATGTGTAACACAGCAAATTGTACGTCAAAATGGTGCCTACTGAAAATCTTTCACGATCTCACGGCTCGGGATTGGCCCTGTTGAGTTTCAGGTACCAGGTTTCATGTGGGTGCCTGTGGAGAGGACGGGCCTTATTGCAAATCTACTTTGAACCGGCTCTGATGGTCAAAACCAGTTCGCGCAACGCCTTGCGCAATTCGGCAGGTAATGTGCGGTAGGTTTTCAGCAATTCCTCTTCATCACGGGTGAGGTCAGTACGTCGCACTGCTGGCGCTGAAGCATCCTGGGCGGCGACACCAAAACGCAGCTCCTGAGGATCAACCCCAAGCCATTCTGCCAGCACTATCAGCTTATCCTGTTCCGGGATCGACTCCCCCCGCAGCCAACGTCGCACTGCTTGGAAAGTGACAGACTCCCCCCGATAACGCAAATTGAACTCGCGCTCCAGCACCACCGGACGTGCTTCGTATCCCGCAGCCAGCATGGCACCTCTAAGGCGTTCGGCAAACCGATTTTTGGCATCGTTCATCCACCGAATCTTGAACTGTCTGTTTAATTTGAGTTGAACAAAAATTTAATTTAGTATTGAACAGACTATTTAATAGCCAAGTACCAGATCAGTAGCTTTCAACGACGGAGAACGGGCGAGGGAGAGCGTCTGAATCATGCACGGAAACTGCGGAAGCTCAAAAGAAAACCCCAGAATTTCCATTTCTGTCTGTCTGCAGACAGCCAAGTTGATCCATGGGTACGACAACACCTTTCCGGTTTCACCAGCGCATCAACGCAACGAAGGGGGCGCCTCCCTGCTCGAAGCCCTGATCGGCATCCTGCTGGTGGCCATCATGGGCGCGGGGCTGGCCCATGTGACTGCCAAGGTGCTGCATACCCAACGGTACGCCACCACACAGAACCTTGCGGTGATCCAGTTGCGGGAGTTCCTGCAGACGGGAGATGCGGACGAGGTGATGATCGGCACGCAAACCCTGTCCATAACGGAAAGCCCGAACAACCCCAATCTGGCGTTCTGCATAAAAAAACCTGATGACTCCTGTGCAGCAGATACCGAGCACTCCATCACCAGCGCCATTCCCGTATCCCGCAAACTGACCGTCAGCGATGGCGGTCTGTTCGGCGGGGAGATCAAGCTGGAACACTAAGAAAGGAATGTCATGAACATCCACCGTGCCAAGCCATGCGGGTTCTCACTGATCAGCCTGATGATCGGCATGCTGGTGGCGATGATCGCCGTGCTGGGAATGATGTCCCTGTACCGCACCGTGGTGCGCAATACCGTCGAATCGAACGCCGACATTCGCGCCACCGGCGACGGTTCCCTGGCGCTGCTGATGGCCCATATCTACCTGCATGACGCGGGCTACGGAATCCCCTCTCCCAGCATCACCGATGATCTGCAGTCGTGCACCAGCGCCACATTGAATACACAGGCAAATACCATAACCACCTCAGGGTGCACTGCCCCCGCCGACGGAGAGGTGAACACCCTGCTGTGGCGCTTCGACGACGGGGAGAAACGTTGCGCCGGCCTGCACAGTTTCGGCCAGGGCTTCTACTACCTGGCACCCGTCATCTGCGGGGAGAACTGGCCAGCCACATGGCAGCTTCAGTGGTTACTGGACGGCGCGGCGATAACCATAGAGGTGGAGACCTTTACAACCAGCGACACCCCCTGTCGGGCGCTCGGCGCCGCCGGTAGCGGCGGGGTTGCCGTCACCCTCGCCAGCGAACATGCTGGCTCCGAAACTTCGCTGGACAGCACCACCTGCCTCGTCAACTTCCCCTTCCCCGCGGTGAACCCACCATGACGCACACCCGCCAGGCCGCGGCACAACGCGGTATCGCCACCCTGCTGATCCTGATATTCATCGGCGTCGCCCTGACCGTCGCGGTGCTAGGCGCAGTGAATCACCTGCGCTCCGGGCAGGAGCAGAGCATCACCTTCCACAGCCAGACCATCGCCCAAGCCCGCGCCTGGACGGCGGCGGAGTTACTGCGCGAATACCTGCTGCACCAGGCCAGCGACTGGGATACGTTCAAAACGGCGCTACCGGGAGACATGAAACTGGGAGAACTGGAAGGCGTTGCCGCCACGTTGACGCTGGATCCGGTAAATTCCAACAGAGTCGTTGCCCTGATAACCGCCAGGGCGGCGGAGGGTACCAGGGCGGAATCCTCTTCCATGCTGGAAGTTGTCTATGAAATCAGCGGTGGTGGGCCACCGCCCCCCGGCGGTGCGCCTTCCGTTATCACCTTCAACCGCAATCTGCGCCTGAGCGGCAACATCAGCCTGGAATCTGACGGTGCCCAGTCTTACGAAATCTATGTAAAGGGGTATGTGACCGGCTCCGGCAATTTGTCGAACATCAGTGTCCTGAGGGCGACGGACTCCATCGAGCTGGGCCGCAACGTCACCATGGACTTCCTGCATACCGACGGCGATATCAAGTTGAGCGGCAACCAGACCATCAACGACAAGCTGTGGGCCAGGGGCAATATTTGCGTGTCCGGCAATGCCAAGGCAGAAGGGGAAATCAAGGCCAACGGGTGGTTCGCCAGCAGCGGCAATAAAAAATATGACGCAATCTGGACCATCGGCCAGAGCGATAATACGGAGAGGCTCGTGTATTGTTCATCGCCACCACCGAACGACGACGGCAGTCCGTCACCGCCCGCCCGGCCCTACGGGGTCGATATCGGTGGCAACAGCACAGTGGGCCTTATCAGAACCAAAGGTGGCGTCAGGATTGGTGGAAACGCGACTGTCGCAGACCTCGAAGCGGAGCGGGAGCTGAAAGTGGATAACAACAGTGCCAAGGTCACCGGCACGATCGGCGGCAAGCTGAATGCTGGAAACAATCCCCACGTGATCCAGACCGTTAATGTCGTATCCGGCCATAAGGTGAACATCACGCCGGTTCCCGAGGTGCCGCGGGTTGATTCCAAGAAATTCAATGCCTACGAATTCGAGGATCTTGCCAATTATGTATTCAAGCTCGACGACAGTGGCAACCCCTTAGTGTCGGTCGAAAATATCTACGGTATCAGCAAAGGCGATTACTCCCTATCGGAAATCAGAACTCTGCTCGGTATCGGCGCAGGCTGCAAAACCGAGTATAAATCCGTCAATAAAACCTGGGAATTTAGCGGCAACTGCAACCAGCCATTCCGGGGCATCCTCTGGTTTGAGGGCAATGTCTCAGTGAGTAACAATGGCACCTACCGCAATACATATATCGCCACGGGAAACATCACAGTCAATGGCAACCTGGATGCGTATGCGCCCAACTATGCCGGGAATGCGGCTTGCAGTGGCAATTACCCTACGCAGCTTTGCACTGGGAGCGGCAATTTCACCCAACCTAACCCCAGCGCCAGGGCGGCGGCCATCGCCAATTACGCCTTCATGGCGGGCAGTGCGAGCGGCGAGGACGACCCTTACGTGGGCGGGGATGTCACACTGGGTGGAAATGCAACGGTCTACGGCAGCATCATGGCTGGCAATGACTACATTACCGACGGCAACAAGGATATCTACGGGTATATCACCGCCCAGGCCCGTCGTACCGTGACCGGGGAGAGCGCCATGAGTAACAACACCAACCTCAAACTCAAAAACCTGCCTCCAACCTACATTCCCATGGGCGGCATCGACTGGTGCGTTGGATGCAATCCGCCTTCCGGCAACCGCACAGCCACTATCCAATGGACCCGCTATCACTGAGTTCCCTTGTAGGTTGGGCTGAGGAACGAAGCCCAACACCTGCGGAGCGCATCTACCCTGAACCTGTTGGGCTTCGTTCCTCAGCCCAACCTACAAACGGCAACGTAATAGGGAACACACCACAATCCCCATGGCTGGCAAGCGGGGTTGCCCTCAGTAGCATCTACCCATAAAGTCAGCATTTTCCACCCCAACAAACGCAAGGATGCGTCATGTCACACCACAAAACCGCGCGCAGTGAACAGGACGAAGCCTGGAAAACCGTCCTCACCAGCCACTTCCAGCACTTCATGCACCTGCTGTTCTCCAGCATCGCGCAACGCATCGACTGGGCACAGCCCGTGGAGTTTCTCGACAAGGAACTGCAGAAAATCCAGCGCCGTGGCCGCACCGGAAAGCGCCTCGCCGACAAGCTGGTGAAGGTTCGCTTCCGGGATGGCCGGGAGCGTTGTTGATCCCTGCTGCCTACCGTAGGGGCAATTCATGAATTGCCCCTACGCCCGTGCAGGAAAAACCAGAGCTCGCCATTAAAACCGAAACGTCAAAACACCCTAACCGTCAATTGATCTGTGTAGTGACACTACTGCATCCTCGACCACTACCGCATGGAAGTCAGCAGCCTGGCGGTGCTCGCCGATACCGATGAAAGCTTCCGGCCCGCCAGCTTCCAGCTCGAAACCCCTGGCTGCCAGCTGCATTTTTCCTACGCCATGGCCAAGCTGCTGGACTACCGCCACCGGATCGATGAACTGGAAGCCAGCGACAACCCCTTTGCCATCGTGATACTGACGCAGTTACAGGCCAAGCTCACCGAGGGCAAAAGCCGCAAGCGCCTGGAACAACGCCTGATGTGGAAGAAACGCATCGCCCGTCTGCTGTACCACAAGGGCTGGGACGGGGATGACATCCGGCTGTTGTTCAGTATCATGGACTACATGATAACCTTGCCGGAAACCCTGGAAGCGGACTACGAAGGTTACATCGACGCAATGGACGAGGACAGCGGTATGGCACTGATATCGAACAGAGAACGCAAGGCCGA